>CEUK01124291.1_pt1 | contig 32895 bp, 27 predicted proteins | sample 356451 | NCBI WGS metagenome assembly CEUK01 (sample SAMEA2622843, study PRJEB7988) | marine metagenome | isolation source: saline water (ENVO:00002010), including
TCTGATTGAAAAGATAAATTTTCTAGCTCAAAAACATCAAAATACTTAAAGCCTAATTGACCACCATATTTGTTAGTAAATGCGCCATTTTGAGATTTAAAATCCCTTAATCTGAATTCATCTAAAATTAATTGAGCGTAAAAATGACAATTTGATGTTAACTTATATTTCAGTAAAAAACCCAATAGTGCATTGCCTTTTCTAGAGTATCCAATTGAATATTCTAAAGGTCTATAAAATATTACAGGATTTAAATAATTGATATCAAATGAATTGCCAACACTATCCTCTCCGAACATTATTGATTCAAAAATACCAATATTTAAACGTTCCCCTACATTCCCGCTCAAATAATGGGTGGCGCAAAATTTTGACATACTAATATTTGCTGCATCTATATCAAAATTTACATCCTGAAAATAAGAGAATAAATTAATATATTTCAATTTCCAAACATCAGTAGTAACTTTCAAATAAGGATAGTTAAAAGCATTATCCGAAATAAACATTGTTCGATAACCATCTCCTATGAAATTTTTACCATGCCCTAATTGAATATCAAAAAAGCTATTTATATTATAATTTATATAGCCACTTGAATAATATAAGTCAATTAAACCATCTTCGAGAGAAGTGTGTTTAGCAATTCCAACTCCAGGGACGACATTAGAATGATTTTCAATGAATGTATTAATATAGTCCGGCAAAAGCATTTGATTTTCATAAAATGATGAATAAAAAGATAACTTACTGCCTATTGTGCCTTTTACCTCAAAACCTCTTGTATTTATATATCTTCTATTGTTATCCTTTCCTATCTCAAAATGAAAAAGTGGATTTAAAGCAAGATAATAATCATTTTCTCTTGTACTTATAAAATTTGAGTTTAAAAAATTATAAATTAGTAACTTACTAGAAGTTAACGGCTTAAATGAATTGAAAAATAAAGTATCATCATTAGAGAATAAAAAAGGTTTTACAGAAGTGTGTTTATTAATACCAATACTATGCATATCCTTTTCAATGTATGAGAAATAAGAATGGCTTAAAAAAGTATTGGTTTGAGCGGTTAAGCTTTCTGAAATACATATAAATATAAAAATTAAGAAGTATTTCTTCATCTAAATTATTTAAAAGAAAAATTATAAATAAAAATCAAAAATAATCAAAAGAAACATTAAAGCGATTTTATTATGTCAATATAATCCATAGCAATATAGTCCCAAGAATAATTATTTGTCATATGATTTATTGCTTTTTGTGGGATTTGATTTAATAAATTTTTATCTCCCATTAAATGATTTATTTTTTTTGCTAAGGCTTTAATATTATCTTTTTCAAATAGGATGCCATTTATTCCATCATCAATAATTTCTTCAAAAGGCGGAATTCTAGAAGCAACAACTGGTAGGCCATAAGACATTGACATCAACAATACACCGCTTTGAAAAATAAAATCATAAGGCAAAACTACACAATTGGTAGCTTTAAAATATAATTCTCTTTTTTCTTCACTAATAAAATTAATATCTAAAATCATTCGACTTGAAAGTTCTAATTCATCAATTATAGATTGGTAGTTTTCAAATTTATCTTTACCGGAGTGACCTGCAACAATAAGTTTAATTGATGAATCAATGTAAGGCATAGCCTTGATAATTAAATCAAGACGTTTATTAGATTTTAATCGGCCAAAAAATAAAATATATTGCGATTGTTCATCTAGTTTTAATGCTTTTCTTGCAGATTTTTGAGTGATTTTATTATTAGGGAGATTAACAAATGAACCATGTTTTAATACATACACTTTTGAATGCATCTTTGAATCTATTTTTGACAGCAGAAAATCTAAAGAAAAATTATTGTGAACTATTATTCTACTAGAAAAGTAATTATAAATTAAATTATAATAAAACTTATTATCTTGATTTGTAAATGAAGAAACATCATGAGATATTGTTAAAATTTTGAATCCAAATAATTTTATTAATGCATATGTCATAATTGCCATATTGTGAGTGGAAAAAACATGAACAATAACAATATCAATTTTATTTATTTTACATTGTATACAAGATTTTAAAATTCCAATTAAAAAATTAAAAGTTTGAGAGATTTTATTTTTAAAAAAAGTGCCAAAATATGGCTTGGCAATAATAAATTTAGAATTAACTTCAAAATTGGAATAAATGAAGGATTTAATCCCTAATTTTGTCAAAGAATCACAGAGAAATGTATTGTAGTGATTCATTCCACTTTTTATACCTACAGGATCAATTATGGCTATTTTAAATCCCATTTGGACAAATCTTTATTTAAAAGTTTTTCTAGCTTAACTATATCGCTTTTATAATATACTTTTAATTTTTTTATTATTGACTCAGAAAGAGTTGGCTTTGAATTATTAGTAAAAAATATTGATTTAATGAACGATAAAAATCTTTCTGGAAGCACTGATTTAATAGTTTTTCTCAGCAGATTAGATTTATATAATTCAGAAATAAAAATGTTTGAAGGTGTTAAAAATGAATTTTGGATACTATAATCTATATCCTGAAATTCAATTTCTAAAAAACTAAAAATGGTTTTCATGACTGTTGGAGAATCGGATTTTAAATCATCATAAAAAACAATTAAAAGCTGATCTTTATGAAAAATTTCATGATACCTTTTCAATTGTAAAAAATAATTTCCTAACTCTATATATTGCTGATGATATTGTGGATAATTTTCAGGTTCATCAATAATATTTTCAAAATTTTTAGAGCAAAAACCTAAACGAAAATCCATTAAATAATGAGAAAATGCGCGGTCAATTGGATTTCTAAGCAATATAATAATTTTTGCTTTTGGATTATATTTATGAATACGATTTGGGACATCTTCAAAAAATAAATATGAAACACTAGCCTCACCTATAATTTGTTTTTTATTTGTAGAAAATAATTTGTGATATTCATCAATATCATCAATAATTCGAGATTTATAAAATAAAGAATTTACTTCTTTTGATGAAAAAAAGTTTGGCTCCTTAATTGAACTCATACATACATTCATATGCTGATTTAAATAATAATATAGAGAAGTAGTTCCTGTTTTTGGCGCACCTACAATGAATGTATTTACTTTCATTATTATATTTTAAAACCCTTAAAATAGGATGATTGTATTAAGTAAAAAACACTCCATTTTTTTTCAAATCTTTTGCTTATAAAAAAACGAATGGTTAAATAAAACCACAAATAGATTAGATTTAAATATGAAATCAATGTTTTTTGTTTTCTTAAAAAATAAACGTGATTTTTACAATTCTGTTCAATAAAAAAATTACTATTGATAAATGGTTCATCTCCATTTGTAGAATTATTAAGTCCGCCTATTTTATGTAAAAAATGAATGTCATGCCTATAACGCGCCTCATGTTTCCCATTTTTTAAAACCCGAAAGAAAAAATCAACATCATCAAAATAAACAAAATACTTTTCATCCATTAATCCAATATCACTAAAAACTGAATTATGAATTAAAGCACAACATGTGGGAGCATACTCTATCTTATCATCATAATTGTACTGGTTTTCGTCAATCTCTCCTTGACCTCGATGAAAATTTAAAAATGCTTTTTTTCTATTGAAAAAACCACCAGCATACCAAATCATATTAGAAGGATAAAAATAATTAATCTTCGGAACGATTATTGATGATCCATAAATTTGATGTGATTCAATTAATTTTGAAATTAATTTTTCTTCAAAAATTGTATCGTTATTCAATAACATTACAAAATCACAATTATCTTTGAGGGCTAATTTAATTCCTTGATTATTTCCTGCAGCAACACCAATATTATTAGTGTTTTTCAATATTGTTTTTGCACTGAAATTCCATTCATCAATTTTAGATAAAGTATCATCATTAGAATTATTGTCAATTATATATAAATTAAAATCTAAAAAATCTTGCTTTTCAATAGACGAGAAAAAATCTTCTAAAACTAAAGAGCTATTATAAGTGACAGTAACAATACCTATTTTCATTTAATTAAGCCTTTATCTTTCATTTCATTTATTGAATGCTCATAATAATCAGCATTTATTTCTTGTTTTTTAACCCATTCAACATATTGTTTTAAGCCAGATTCAAATGACACTTTTGGACTAAATCCTAAGATTTTTTTAATTTTATTTATATCAGCCTTATTGTGTCTAATATCACCTTGTCTGTAATTACCAATAATTTTAACATCTACTTTAGATTTAAATAATTTTATTAGACTATCAGCAACTTTTTTGATAGTAGTTGAGACTCCTGAACCAACATTTAGAGAACAAGATTGTAATTTATCATCCTCAATTGCTAATATGGTTGCATCAACAACATCATCAATAAATATAAAGTCGCGACTTTCTTTTCCATCTTCAAAAATATTAATATGATTATTATTTAATATACGTGTTGAAAAAATGGATAAAATTCCTGTGTATGGATTACTCAATGATTGTCCTGGTCCATATACATTTTGATATCTAAGAGCAATAGCTGAAATACCTAAGCTTTTACAAGTAACAAGAACCATTTGTTCCTGATTACTTTTTGAAATTCCATATATTGAAGATGGGTGAATTTTTGAATTTTCATCTGTAGATAAAAGCTTTAAAGTTTTATTACTTTGAATACAAATAGGATCAAAAACACCTTTTGACATTTGCTGCTCACTTCTTTGATTTGGATAAACCTCACCTAAAGTTTCACTGAAATATTTACCTTCTCCATATATGGCACGTGAGGAAGCAACTACAACTTTTTTAACATTATGATTATCATTAGTTAAAACATCTAACATTAATGCAGTTCCTACGCAATTTACTTGAATATATTTTTCAATTTGATACATAGACTGACCAGTTCCTGTTTCCGCAGCTAGATGAACTATTATACTTGAATCTACTATTGCCTTTTTCCAATCATTTCTGTTCCTGACATCACCAAATATAAAATTAACTTTCTCTTTTATAGATCTAAATAATTGGGAATTTTCTTTTTCACTACTATGAACCTGAGGCGAAAGATTATCTAATACTGTTACTTTGTGGCCAAGTTTAATAAGCTTTAATGCTAATTTAGATCCTATAAAGCCTGCTCCTCCTGAAATTAATATATTTTCCATCTAAACTTATTAAATAAATAAATGCCCCCAGACATTACAAAAGTAAGGAAAAAAGGTCTTAGCATAATAGGCTCCGTCATTAGTGAAATGAGGATAAAAATAAAAAACCATTTTCGTTTTTCAATAATAAAGTTCTGAAAATATAACAACAATAAAATTAATAAAGTAAATGGAATTCCAGCTGCAGCTAAGAAGAACATTATTGAATTTGTTGATCCCTTCTCATTAACATTAGCAAAATCAATTGTTTTTAAGTTTAATGAAAAACTTGGGTTTTGACGAATTTTAATAAATTTTTCATCGTCTAAACCAACTCCTGTAATCGGATTTTGTGAAACCATATAAAAAGGTTGAACCAAATCTATAAGACGAGCTTGAAAAGAATATTGACCAGATCCATGAAGCTTATCTGAAATATTTTTTTTAGTTATGTTATAAAGTAAAATAACAGATAAAATTGTAAAAGGTAAAAACAATATATTTTTCCTGACCTCAGAACTAAAAGACAATAATAATTGTACAAACATTACTACTAAACCTGTAGTTGAGAAAGTAGTTAAAATTGCTATGATTGTTAACCAAAAAATAAAACCCTTTTTCTTTTTTACGAAAGAAATAATAAATAATAATAAATTGAGAAAAATTTGAAGTACGCCTGGCTCCCAAAATATACCTTGATTTCTAACAAAATCAATCCCAATAAAAGAAAGCGAGTGAGTATTTTTAAGATAAAAGAAAAGATTTAAAAATGTAAAACAATCATAACGGCTATTACTAATTTCAAATAAAAATGATTTGACAAAAGGATAAATAAAAAAGGTAATTAATGAATGAATTAAAATTAGTTTTAAAACAAAATACAAGTGATCAATAAATAATTTTTTATTTTCATCTCTGTAATAATACAAAGCTGAAAATATAGAAGTTGTGAAAATTACGATATTCGCAAATAATTTTTGTAAAGATTGAGAAGTTGATGCAAATAAAAAATTTATAACTAGTAATGATAAAAATAATGATATAAGCTTTAAAAAAATACTTAGTTCTCTTTTATATAGATTTTTAATAAAAAATAATGTTGAGAACAGAAAAAAAACGAAGTATAGCATCTCTTTTCTAAAGAAAACAAATATCATACTACCTCCAGTCAACACCAAAAAAAGCATCGAAATCCAAGAAAAATCCAGACTTTTTGAAGCAATTTTCATACTTAATCTACTCTTTGCCAACTTTTAGAAATATGATTGAACTTTTTAATAATTCGAGCTGGAGATCCAGCAACCATAGTATAATCTGGCACATCATTAATAACTAAAGAATTTGCTCCTACAATACATTGTTTGCCAATTTTTGATGAAATCACACAAACATTTTCTCCAAGCCAAGTGCCATCTCCAACCTCTACTTCAGATTTAAAGCCAATACCTTGATCTTTATATGGCAAATCAATTCTGTCAAAAACATGATAATTATCTGCAATATATACATTGTCACCAATTAAAACGTTTTTACCAATTCTGATATTTTTTAATGCAACTATATGTGCGTTTCTTCCAACATATGTACTTTCTCCAATAGAAAGTCTAACATCATTGGATTTAAAATTTTCTTTATTCAATACTGACAACCATGCATTAGACCTAATAAAAACCTTTTTATCTATAGAAATATGTTTAGCTCCATGAACTAAAAAAGGCATAGAAAGTGTCGATTTACGCCCTAATTCATTGAACGAATAACGATAAATAAACGTAAAAATCTTATCTCTAACTTTGCGGTATATATTATGAATCCTTTCCATTATTAAGCCAATCTATTTTATGTTTAGGAATAATTTTTTTAAGTTTATAAATATCTTCAACAAAATAAGATTCTAAATTGGATTTCAAAGATTCCTGTAAAGAAATTTTAGACTTAGATAAATTTTTTCGCATTATCAGCTCTCTAATTAACTTAGTTCTTTTTTCACCAATAGTTTTATGAAGTATTTTTTTAGTTAATTTAAAATTTGAAGACGAATGAAGAATTGAATTTAATTTTTTACTTTTCGGTATCCCAGTACTTTTTTTATTTATCATAAAATGTGAAACCGTAAAGCTATTGTCAACATTTAAAAAATCAAAAATATCAACTAATGTAGCATCAATATTATTTATAAAATCCTCAAACAAAATAATTTTTACTTCATCAAAGGCTTCTAGATATGCTTTAACAGAATCGTAATATGTGCTTAGACCTTTATAATACCAAAAAGAATTAAATCCTTTAAGAATTCGATCCTGCTCTTGATTAAATGCCTGAGTAAAATCCAAGTCTTCAAATGTGGCACAATTATGTAAGTAATTTGAAAATGCTCTTTCTATTGGGTTTCTCAACAGAATAATAATTTTAGTATGATTACTTTGATTAAAAGATTTTATTTGAGGAATAACATCTTTATGATGATATAAATATTGCGAACTTGCATCACACAATATTTTTTCACTTTTATTACTGTATAGTCTATTGTAAGCTTCTTTGTCCAATATAGAGCTCCTTAATAAATAAGGTTTTATGGGATCGTCTTTACTGACTTTTAGAATATTTTCCCTTATTAAATATCGAGGTTCCTTATTAGGAATAGAAATATTTGGGTGTTGATTTAAATATTGATATAAAGATGTCGTGCCAGCCTTTGGTGCGCCAACTATATATAAATTAGGACACCTCATTTTCTTATGCCTGGAAAATAAATTGAATAAAATCCAAATTTTTTCTTAATATAAACTATCATCAATACATTCCATACTATTACACTGATTGCACTAGCAATAGCAGCGCCATCAATATTATATTTTGGTATTAAAATATAATTCAAAATTATATTAATTGCAGCAGTAAAAATAAGTATATTCTGAAAAATCTTTTGCTTTCCAACCATTTGCAAAAATGTACCTACTGAGCCTGAAATTGCACTGAACATTTTACTGAATGACAAAATAATTAATGCCATGGCAGCTAACCTAAACTCTTCGCCAAAAAAGCTTAAAATGTTCTTTGGGAAGGATATGAATAATATTATAATTGGAAGAGTAAGCCAGAAAATAGTTTTTGTTGATTGTTGTACTATTTTTTTAAGCGCATTCAAATCACCGGTTGAATGAATTTCTGAAAATTTTGGCGCGGCTATACTATTAACAGCCATTAAGCCAATGTATGCTAACATTGATAATTTTAAAGCAATATTATAAATACCTACATATTCAGAAGATGTCATATTTGCTAGCATAAACAAATCTACTTTTCCCATTATTAATATCATTGATTGACCTAATAATAAAGGTAAAGATATCTTAAAAAGCTGTTTTGTACTTAACTCATTTTCATAACCATAAATATTCTTGCTATTATTAGTAAACTTTAAACTAATAATTTTTCTTTTATGATGATACCATATAAAATAAGATGAGAATGTCATTATAAAAACACTCAAAACATAAGCATAAATAGGTAATTTTTCGCTAGATGAATAAGATACCATCACAATCATAATAAAAAATGTAAAAAGTGTGATCGCGACATTATTTAAGAATGAAAAAGATAGCATTTTTTTCAACCCTCTAATAGCTTGAACATTAATATGATATAAGACCAAAGGAATAAATGAAAAAGAAACTATTAAAAGATACTCCTCATCAAGATTCATGAAATTAGAAATGTCAGATGAGAAAAATAATAACATTAAGGTCAAAAAAATCGCTGTTAATGATACAATAATAATTGCTTTATAAAGAAGTTTTTTTATTAAGTGAGAAGCACCGTTATGCACATATATTGAGATGTAACGAACTAATATGGTGTCAATACCTAATCTAGAGAACATACTTAAAATTTCAACAATTAATAAAGCTGTTACATACTGCCCGAATACATCAGCTCCAAATTTGTTGGTGATAAAAATTGCAATTATATATCCAACTAGTAAACCTAATATTTTTAAAACAAAAGTACTGGAAGCACCCTGAATTAACTCAAAGTAATGTGAATCCCTTGAGATTTTTGATAGATATGACTTAATTTTATTCAATAAATTAATAATTAGAATAAGATTGTTTAGATTTTAAAATTGAAAGCGCAGAAGAGGTGCCAATTCTTTTGACACCAAGATTAATCATTTGATTAAAATCTTTAACACTACGAACTCCGCCGGATGCTTTAACAGGTAAAGGAAAAGAATTTTTTACCATTAATTTGATAGCTGAAACTGTAGCGCCATTAGGTTTTGAATTTGGGCACTTATAGTATCCTGTTGAAGATTTTATAAATATATTTTGAAAATAATTTTCATTGAAATTATTTAAAACTACATTTCTTATTAGCTTACATAAATCAATGATTTCAATTTCAGATAATGCTGCAGACTCTATTATCCACTTTATTGTTTTGTTATGCAAAAAACACAAATCAGTACATTTTTTAACTTGATCAACTATATAATCATAGTCTCCTTGTTTAAAGCGTATATAATCAACAACTACATCAATATCGTCTGCCCCTAAATTAATGGCAATTTTAATTTCATCTAATTTACTATTTGTAGAAGAAATACCATCAGGAAAATCAATAACTGTACCGACTAAAACATTGCTATTATTTTTAGATATTATTTCTTTAGCAAAAACAATATAATTAGCTCGAATCATAACTAATTTAAACTTATAATCGATTGCTTCCATAACGAAAGATTGAATATGACTTAAATACTCCTCCTCAGAAAAACTAGACTCTTCTTTAGTTTTAAGAAATGTAGAATCAAAAAAACTAACCATATCAAAGCACATAACTAATAAAATTCAATAAGTAAATGTAATGATTTTAAAGCAATTAGTTAATTACAAAAAAAAAGACTTTAAGTGTTTAAAAGTCTTTTTTTATTCTTTAAAATTTAATTTAATTTAAAGCTTATAGGAACATTATACTGAACCTTTACTGACTTGCCTCTTTGTTTGCCAGGCATAAATTTTGGCAAACTAGAAACAACTCTAACTGCCTCTGCATCCAGATATTTATCTACTCCACGTAAAATTTTAACATTTGTTACGCTTCCTGTTTTATCGACAACAAAACTTACAAAAACTCTTCCTGTAATATTATTTTCTTTAGCAATTGGCGGATATTTTGTTTTTTTTGCAATAAACTGCATAATTTTTGTTTGTGTACAATTTTCATCAGCACACCCTTCAAAACGAGGCATATCTTCAACGACCATAAAAATTTCATCAGTTGTTTCCTCTTCTTCTTCTATGACTTCTAAATCCTCATCAGATTCTGTATCTTCAATTTCAACTTCCTCAATCTCTTCGTCATCCTCAACAATAACAATTTCATCTGGTGGTGGAGGTGGGGGTGGAGGTGGTTTTTCTTCTCTAAATGTATTTTCTATCTCCTCCTCAAATTCTGCGTCTAAAACTAAATCGCCTAAAGATGCAACGACTTTTTCATAAGTCCTATATTCAAAAGCTCCTAAAACAATTAATAAAGATAAAACTAGACCGATTTGCATAAACAAACCTCTTTTCTTCTCTAAATCTACTTTTGGATTCTTTTTTGATTGCATAAAATTGAATTACTTAAGCAAATTTAATCTTTTTTAATATAATTTACTGGTACACCTGAAGGAAATTTAATAAAAATAAAACCACCAATAAAAACACCAATTATATCTGCGATAAAATCATATATGTCTGAAATTCTATTTTCAAAAATAATACCCTGCATAAATTCTAAAAACCCTCCATACAAAACAAATGATATAATTATTGGACACAAAAACATATTTTTTTGCTTTTCTTTATAAGTAATTGCAAAAAAATATACCCCAAACATAAATAAAATGACATGTATCAATTTATCTAAATGAAAAAAAATGTTAAGGAAAAATCAGGTACACTTGAAGATGGAACAAAATGTAAAAAAGCAATTATTATTACCCAAATTATGGCAATAGTAAATCGCATTTAGCTAATCAAAGCCTTGTATTGATCTGCTGTTAATAATCTATCAACATCAGAAGCTTGAGAAAGCTTAACACGAATTATCCATCCTTCTCCGTAAGGATCAGTATTGACAATTTCAGGAGAATTTAGTAATTCTGAATTAAATGAAACAACCTCCCCACTTATTGGCATAAATAGGTCAGATACTGTTTTTACTGCTTCCACTGAGCCGAACACCTCTTCCTTTTCAAGGACTTCACCTTCAGTCTCAACTTCTACGAATACTATATCTCCTAACTCACCTTGAGCGAAATCTGTAATACCAATAATTGCATTATCTCCTTCAATTCGTACCCATTCGTGATCATTAGTATATTTTAACTCTTCTGGAATACTCATATTTTATTATTTTTATTTTAACAAAAATACAATTAAAGTTTAAATTAAATCTATTGTGCTAAAGTGAATCGAACACTAAATCCAGCATTGGTTATTGCTGATGGAAAAGTATTCGAAACATAAGGATTAGTCATAACCTTATCATAAAATAATCTTAAATTAAATTGACTACTAACAACATAATCTGCAGTAAATTTTAATGTAATAACACTATTCCCTCCAGTTATTTCTTCCTGATTTTCTTCTATTTTTCTAATAACTACTTGGTTACTTCTAACAGAAAAATCTAATTTTAGATCTAAATCTGAACTTATTTTTCTCTGTCTACCCGCAGCTCTTACATTAAATGCTAATTCTTTAATTCTATAACCTGTTCCTACAATCCATTCATTAGATGAACGGTCAGTTAGTTGATTATTGCTTAAACCTAATGTTAATGTTCTTTCTTTTTTAATTTCTAAACGGGCAGTAACACTATTTTTGAAAGTCATGTCAATCTTAAATAATGGATTCAAACTCTCTCTCAAAGTAACTTGATTAATTTCATACTTATTGAAATAATTTAAATTAGCATCGTTAATAATATTAGGCCATTCATCGAAGCCAGCCTCATAATCTAGACTAGTAACATAATTTCCTACACTATAAGTTGATTGATATGAATGACTCAAAATAATGTTATTCATAAATTTTTTAATGAACTTTACATTTCGTAATCCATCAAAATTAATTCGCCAATTTGGCAAAGGAATATTTGGAAAATTATTAAGCTTTACAGATGAAGGATTTTTACCAGAATAAGCAGCTAAAAAAGATGGAATTAACACCTCTTGAGAAGTACTTTGGTAACCCAATGGATATCCTGTGCTGTCTACAATACTATTGTCATAAGGGTTAGCATCAGCAAGTCTACTTGCAATTATTTCTCTATTTTGTCTAAATTCCTGAAATGTCGCGTTGGAAAAATTGTCATTATCTTTTATAAAAGCAGAGTTCCAACTAATAAAAGAAATACTATGACTACCATTTTCTATAGTATTAAAAGAATTATAATAACCTTCCTCTGAATCAAATCTGTAAATCTCTTCGCTATTGTTAGTTTTAACTCTATTTGCAGTAAGTTCAATTCTAAATCCTTTAATTGGCTCAAGTGTTCCCCTTAAATTGATAGTCTCACTATTTGTCATTCTAAAAAATTGATTCAAGTTAGTATTTGAGGTTAACCAACCACCTTGTGAGCTTAATTCTCTTATATCAATATTTTGACTTCCTAAAACAAATGGTATTCCTGGGGCCATTGCGTCCCAATCTTGTCCAAAAAAATGAGGCTTTTTATTAAAACCTGGTAACACAACACCCTGATTTTGTCTATATGAAACAGATAAATTTTTAACTAACAAAGTTGTTCTTAAAAATGTATTAACTATATCTTTGAATGAAACTTTAATTGTGTCACTCGGCTCATTTGGCAAACTAAAAGAATCTCTAGAAGAACCCCTAGATCTTCCTCTACTATTTGATCCACTGCTGTTAAGCTTCTTAAGAAATGGCAACTTATTATACAGCTGCCCAAAATTAAATGTTGAGTTTAATTGTTTATTATTACTATTTTGAATAGTATTTCCAAGACTTTGTAGGCTTAATGGGGAAGCTAACCAATCATAATTAGCAACATATTTAGTATTTAAGCTTATCCAAGAGGTTAAAGGAAATTTATTTAAAGGAACATTGTAGCTAGCATTTAATGAATGATGATATAAAGTTGGTCTTCCGAAATTCAAGATATTATTCCATATAGAATCTCTTTTAACTTTAAATAGGGGATCAGTTTTTATTAGTTCTCCCTCAGGTTCATCAATACTAGCCGAGTTACGGACTTTAAATTCTGTTTTTAAAGTTCGTGTAAGGTCATATTTAATACTATAATTTCTATTCCAAACAAATGCTTTATTATAATATGGCGGCAGTATGAATTCAGGATTGTTTATATTTCTAAATTGAGTCTTATTGAAATATCTATCAAAATCTGTCTGAAATGCTATAGACTTTGGTAATGTATAAAAATTAAAATCCTTTAATAAAGCAAAGTATTTTTTCTTGAAAAGTTTTACTTTTTGAAAGGGTTTTATCATTTTAGGCTTAGCTGAATAAGTATAATTTAAAGAAGCTTTAGTACTAATAGTTTTTCGTTCCTTTAAATTCACATTACTAGAAAAGGTTTCATTTCTTGAAAATGATGCGGATAAATTTTCTATATCATATATTTTACTTTTGCTGTTATTAGAAGATGATTTGTTTTTTCGAATATTAGAAAAGTTAATAGACTTTCTTTTTGTTAGTTCCTGCGCTATGTCTTTTAAATCTTCTTTTTCTTGTTTAGATTCTAACTCATCTAAAGAAGCTTTTAAAGTTATATCAGGATCTAATGGATTATATTGAGGGTTTTGTAGAGCTTGAGAAATACCAACATACATAGGGATCTTTATTGAGGCTTTTTCTCCAAAAAAATTACCTAAAGCAAAAGTTGATGAAAAATCATATTGATATGCATCATGTTTTTGTCTTGCTGTAAGGCTTTCTTCTATTGAGCCAAAACCTACAGTACTCAAGCTACCAGAAAGATTAACATTTGCAAAGTCAGCTAATCTAACATTTACACGTCCATTGGCGGCATATCCTCCCGTTTCATCAAAGTCTGTTAGACGTAATTCATTTAACCAAATTTCACCACATTTAGAAGACCCATCATCATTAACATTAGAATTTGGACCGCCTTTTCTAGGATTTCTAACTCCTAACATAATAGTTTTAATCATACTAATATTTGGATTTCCAACAATGGTAATTTGTTTATCTGATCCAGAAAAAGGATCAGTTGAACTAGAATGAATTCCATCTTTAATTGATTTATTTCTCTCCTGCTTAGCAATAAGCAATTGTTCAAATGTAATATTCAATTCATTCTCAATTGGCCATATAATTTGGTCATCAATTCTTGAAACACCCCACGGAGTAACTTTTAGAGGTATTTCATACTCATAATAATTATCATTAAAATCAGTACCTAATCTTATGAACAATGACAAATCTCCGTCTTGAAGTGAAGACTCAATTTCACCAGTTGCTTCAGCATGCACATACATTTTCAAACGCTTATATGTTCTAAAATCATTATTAAAGGTTTTATATGCAGCCCTTGAATCACCATCTTCTAAATCGCAAACTTTAAGAACTAACGATTGTTCATTTTGCCTTCTTATATATGTTGTTGTATTATCCACTTCTTGTTCAATACCTGGAGGTAGTACATAAGGAACAGGAGTTTTATCGGCATTTTCTTCAATGTTCACTACAGAAACATCAAATGTAGTATTGCTTGCATTATCATTTGGAACGTATTCACCTTCAGTTTTTAAGCTAAAGTTATAACGTCTCCATTCACCTCGAACTAATTCAAGTGTTGCGAAACGCATAACAATTGGTTCGTCAAAATCTTTAAGAATCATACGAATAAATCTAATTGACTTAAAATCACGAATTGCACCAACTATTTTATCAGGTTGTTGAACAGGAATTTTGAACTGATACCACTTAATTAATCTATCTCCTGTTGGAGTATTAACCTCAGTCTCTTGTATATCTGTTATATAGCTATCTCCAATTTTCATTTCTGGAAACAAAGGAATATTATAATGATAGTAACTCTCTGATTCATTTAGCGTATTATCAAAATTTATATCCTCTGTATTGGGAATTGTTGTAGACATTGTAGGAGTAGGATTAGGTATTGCTGAGTTTCCATCAATTCCAGAAAAATACTCATATCTTTTTAAAATTGATGCACCTTCATCATCTAAGTCATCTCCCAAAAAATATTGATAATTATCAGAAGATGGATCTGAAATTGCCAAATTATAAGCATCGCTATCAATGCCATAGATATTTTCAATTTTTTGAACGTAAGAAGTATCAAAAAATATACGCTCGTCTATATCTCTAAGTCCATCAAGACCAACATCTTGAAATTGACGTGATTCAGCATCTATATCAAATGAATTAGTTAAAGCAAATGTTGTAGGCATACGACCCCATACACTACTTTCTTCATCTATATTTTCAAGCAATTCAGATGAAGGTAATCCATTTTCAAAACTTTTAAATCCATCTTTTAGAACATCTTCTGAAACATTACCTAAATTTAAAATTAAATTTCCTCCCGATTGATTTTCTGAATCATCATTAAAAGGATCCATAATCCAAAACTCAATAAACTCAATATTTTGAAGTTCAAAATCGGTTGTTTCTAGTTTACGCATTATACCAGACCATCTATCTTCAGGATTTAGCAATAATCCTGAAGTAGTGATGTTTTGTGTGTCAAAATTATAAGGTCCTCTTTTAAATGGATTATAATACAAGTTAAAAACAGGTAAATTTGAAACTTGCGTAGCATACTGAGGGTCCCTGTTAGGAAATACTTCTTTTTCAAGCACTTCTCTTACACTATGATTTGAACGCTGAATATCATCATTAGCAATATGATCAGGTGTATTACTAGTGTTCCTGTAAAATGTAGGGTCTATATTATACCAAGATAATAACGCTCTATTTGCTCCAGAATTTAAATTTCCAAGTCTTGGACTTTGATTAGGCAATGCAGATTCGGGAAATAAATTTGGATCATTAGGCAAGCTAGCTAAAAACCACGAACCAGGAGATTTAATATCTATTCCCGTACTACTTGCTTCAAAATCATCTATGTAAGCTGTTCCACTTTCCCCAATAGCTCTTTGATGACCTGGAATAAGGTGTGCAAACTCACCTTCTAATGTAAGAACAGACCTTTCCTTAGTTTCTATTAGGGGTAAAAAGTCAACAATTTTAGTCAAGAAATTTGATTCTCTTCTATATGTTCCATCCAAACCCCATATAGTATTAGAAATAGGTTCATCACCAGAATTTACTTTCTTTGTATAAGGCTTTTCTGTTAAGTTAAGAATTGTGCCACCAAGCATAAAATTATCAGAAACAAGATAATCTACATGTGCACCAACTAAAGTTTTTTGTTGTAATCCAAAAGTATTACTTTCAACAGAAATTCTAATGGGCGTACCTGACATTAAAATGCCTTCATTAATAATATTAACTTTCCCCATTGAATAATTAACGGTAAAGTCTGTTCCTTCTTCAAGACGTAGGCCCCCGGCTGTTACAACAACTGAACCTTGTTCAATTGAAAAAACACCTAAATATATCTCAGATCCAGATTCAGATTGATAACTTCCTTTGATTCTAAATTTATTATATTCAGGGAATTGTTGAGCTATAGTTAAAGTAGAGTCATAAAGAATGTCATAAATATAATTATTAGCTATCTCGTTATTATTAAATTTTTGTCTTAAATCTTCTCCAAATGGTTCTCTGACAGGGAAAATTATTTTTCCATTACTAGTTATTATTGTAATTCCAGGTAAAAAGTCAAAAATGCCATCTGGCTTTCTTTCTTGTTGAGCATTTAATTGATCAAATCTTAAAAGATTGATGATAGGTTTGTTTATCAAGCCTTCTTCAGGAATATAATTAGTTATTGTACCATTATCTCTAGTGTTTTCAAAAACTACATCAAGGTAAAACTCTTGAGAACTAATGTTATATGCCCCCAAAGAATAAATATTTTTCATCATTAAGTCCCAATTGGGAAGTTGCGGTGAAAAACTTAAATTTTTCAATAATTTCACATATAATGAACTAGGAGCTGGAGGTCCATTAGAAGTAAACTCACCTACTTGATACAATTCATTACCTACAGTATATTGAAAAGCTACTGCAAGAACCTCGTCTGGTCCAATAACACTATTTAGCGAAACATATCCTAATTGAGGATCAAAAGTATATTCTGTTGGCGATAATAATCTTGCTCGCTCCAATTTTTCATAATCTTGAGATCCTAAAAAATTTGGATAGGAAGCTTGGTCAAAAATACTATTTACCTGATTTATACTTCTTAATGGCTCACCTTCAGAAAGCATCTGTTGATATAATGTATTATTATCATTATCAGGAAAAGAAAAATCGGCATTATCAGAAAATAACAAAGTATTAAACATATCATTTTGAGATTCTCCTAAATCTAGAAAAGCTAATATATTTCTTGTGTCGTCAACAGTTCCAGTTTTATTTGTTACCCAAACTTCAATTTTAGTAATATTTACTGGAGAGTTGATAAATGGCAACTGAGACATAGCATCATTATATCTAGATTTAAAGTAATGTGATAGAAAAAAATGCTTATTAGTTTCGTACTGATCTGCATAAATATCAAAATCAGTTGTTTGAGCACCACCTTCAACATCTATTACTTTAGAATTACTCTTCTGCTGAGAAAAAACAGTAGTTACTGTCGCTCTTCCAAATTGTAGTTGTGTTTTTAGACCAAGTAAGCTTTGACTTCCAGAAATTAAGGTTCCGTTCAATGGTAATCCAACATTACCAATTTCTATTTTTTTTATTATTTCATCTTCATCTCCTTCATATTCAAGCTTTATTTTGTTATCAAAATCAAATATTGCTTCAGTGTTATAATTTGTATTAAGTTGAAGTTTATTGCCAATTTTACCAATAACATTCATTTGTATTTTTTGCTTAAAATCAAATGTTGTGTTACTTTGTTTGTCAATTGGCAAGGCATTATTTTCAGTCTTATTGTGTTTAACAGAAAATATAAGTTCAGCAGAACCTTGAGGCCTAATATCTACTGTACTGTTTCCAAAAATTTTATCAAAAATTTCTCCGCCAATATCTATACTTAATGGTCCTTTATTAATATTTTGACCGTTAATAGAAGGGTTTGAAGTTTTTACTTTCCAATAATCTAAAATTGAAAGCTTAGAAAAATAATTTTCATATTCTTCAGTACTAAAATATGTAGGGTTTGTAATTCTAAATCCAGCTATGTTATTTTCTAAGCTATATAGCTTTGTTTCAGCATCATATTCAAACTTTGGCTGTAAATTTGAAGGCAAATTAAGATAAAGACCACTTAATGGTAAAACTAAAGGATTATCCCATGCATTCCATTCAGGTAATTGAAATGTAAGACTGTCGCTTTTTGATTGAGAATATGAAGAATTGCTTACTATCAAAAAGAAAACAAAGAAGTAAATTAAAATTCTATATATTGCCCTATTGCAAAACACTATTTAAATCATTATGATAGAGAAATGTCTCTACATTTTTTTAAGTACACGTTTAACCAATTCTTCGATTTCAACATTACTATCATTTTGTAGCACATTATCAACGAATTTTTCCATACTACTTTTAGAAAAACCAAGCATTGCTAATGCCGATAACGCTTCTTCTCGAATAGTATTGTATGAATTTATTGATGAATTTGTAGTTATTTCTATTTTAGCAATTTTATCTTTTAAATCAAGTATTATACGTTGAGCTGTTTTTCCACCGATTCCTTTAACCCCTTTTAGAACAATTACATTTTCCGTAAGAATGGATTGTTGAATTTCTTGAGGTGTTAACGAAGATAAAATCATTTGCGCAGTGTTAGGACCTACACCAGAAACAGAAATAAGTTGGCGAAATAAATCACGCTCATTTTTATCAAAAAATCCATAAAGTGTGTGTGAATCTTCTTTAATTGCAAGATGACTAAAAAGCATACATTGCTCGTCATCGGCTAATTTAGAAAAAGTTTGTAATGATATTCTTAATAAATAACCAACCCCATTGCAATCAATTATAACAAAAGAAGGGTTTTTTTCAATTAATTTTCCTTTAATGTGTGTAATCATTTTCTTTTAGTTTGAGCATCAATTACTGCAATAGTTACCATATTCACAATTTCACGAACAGAACAACCAAGTTGTAATATATGAACCGGTTTTTTCATACCAATTAAAATTGGACCAATAGCTTCAACATCATCAAATTCCTGCATTAATTTATATGCGATATTTCCAGATTCTAAATTTGGAAAAATAAGTGTATTAGCATTCTGTTTAAGATTAGAAAACGGAAAAATTTGTTCTCTTTTTTCTTTATTTAAAGCAAAATCTGCTTGTATTTCACCATCAACAACAAGATTTGGTTCTGTTTCTTTAATTATTTTTAATGCTTCTGTTATTCTAACTACATTTGAATTTAAAGACGAGCCAAAGTTCGAATAAGACAAGAGGGCAATTCTTGGCACAACATTTAATCTGCGAACTGCTTTAGCAGTAAGCATAGCAATATTTGCTAACTCTCTGGATGAAGGATTTATATTTATAGTGGTATCTGCTAAAAATAAAGTTCCTTTCTTAGTATTTAAAATAAACATTCCGGCAACCCTATCAACACCTTCTTCTGTTCCAATAATTTTTAAAGCAGGGCGTAAAGTAACAGGATAATTTCTACTAATTCCAGAAATAAAAGCATCAGCCATATCTTGTTCAACCATCATTAAGCCAAAATAATTTCTTTCTCTCATTAGCTTTTGTGCCTCAGTTAATGTCATTCCTTTTCGTTTACGTTTTTCAAAAAGAATACCTCCAAATTGATCCCTAATTGCAGCTTGTTCACTACTTTTTGGATCAATAATTTTAACATCATCTAAATCTAATGCATTATCTTTAATAAGTTGTTTAATTTTAGCCTCTCTACCAAGTAATATCGGTATAGCAATTCCTTCATCTTTTACTTCTTGAGCAGCTTTTAAAATTTTATAATGTTCCGATTCGGCAAAAACAACACGCTTAGGTTGTCTTTTTGCTTGTGTTGTAATTCTTCTAACTAATTTATTGTCTAAACCTAATCTTTTATTCAATTCTTGGGCATAAGCATCAAAATCGGAAATTTTTATTTGAGAAACTCCAGATTCTATAGCAGCTTTTGCAACAGCCGGAGCAACAACTGAAATTAATCTACTATCTAATGGTTTAGGAATAATATATTCGGGGCCAAATGTTATAACTTTCTCTCCGTACGCTAAATTTACTGTATCTGGAACTACTTCTTTAGTTAATTCTGCAATGCTTCTAACTGCTGCTAATTTCATTGCTTCATTAATACAAGTTGCTCTAACATCTAAAGCACCTCTAAATATATATGGAAATCCTAGTACATTGTTAACCTGATTTGGATGATCAGAACGGCCAGTAGCCATTATAATATCTTTTCTAGCTGAAATAGCGTCATTATAAGATATTTCAGGATCTGGATTTGCTAATGCAAAAACAATTGGCTTGTCTGCCATAGATCTAATCATATCTTTTGAAACAATATTTCCAGATGAAAGTCCTAAAAAAAAATCAGCTCCACTAATTGCCTCTTCAATTGTTGTTACATTTTTATCAGTTACAAAAAAAGCTTTTTCATCAGACAAATTTTTCCTACAATTATTAATAACACCTTTACTATCTAACATAGTAATATTACGCTTTTTAGCACCAAGGGAAATATATAATTTAGCACATGACATTGCAGCAGCTCCTGCTCCATTTATAACAATTTCAATATTATCTATTTTTTTTTGTGCTAACTCTAAGGCATTTAAAAGTGCAGCTGCAGAAATTATAGCCGTTCCGTGTTGATCATCATGCATAATTGGAATGTCTAACTCATCTTTTAGACGTTTTTCTATCTCAAAACATTCAGGCGCTTTAATATCTTCTAAATTAATTCCACCAAAAGTTGGAGAAATTGATTTAACAACCTCAACAAATTTATCTACATCTGAAGCATCAACTTCAATATCAAAAACATCTATATCGGCAAAAATTTTAAATAATAACCCTTTTCCTTCCATAACAGGCTTAGAAGCTTCGGGACCTATATCTCCTAAACCAAGAACTGCTGTACCATTGGTAATTACTGCAACTAAATTACTTTTAGCAGTATACTCGTACACATCATCTTTTTTCTCACTAATTTTTATACAAGGCTCAGCAACTCCTGGAGAATAAGCTAAAGATAAATCACGTTGAGAACTATGGCTTTTAGTAGGAACTACTTCTATTTTACCAGGTCTAACTAATTTATGATAATCGAGTGACTCTTGCTTTCTTCTTTTGGACATAAATTTTATAAGAATAAGATTGTAAAATTAAACAAAAAAAACCGGCGCTAAGGCCGGTCTTAAAATTATATTTGTGCAAATTATTTACTTATAATTAGTCTTTTAATAGATTTTAACTCTCCATTTACAAGAATATTAGCGAAATATAATCCATTTTTAGTATCACTTAAATCAAAGCTTAATATTCCGCTTTTACCAAAAAAATTTTCATTTCGAATTATATTACCTAAGATATCGGTTAATATAATTTCAGCTTTATCAGAATAATTCAATTTATATTCTAAAAAAGAAATTGTTGACGAAGGATTTGGATAAAAATCTGAAAAGGATGAAGAAATAGAGTTTTCTGTTAAAGAAGTCGTTTGATTAACAGAATAGTTAACAATAGTACAAGAAGAATCAGAAGGATCTGATTCAATGAATGCACAATATCTTATTGATGCAGTTGCTGGTTCTAATCCGAGATTGTCAAAATGAACTTGAAAACTAATTGAATCAACCTGTTGAGGAGCAAAACTTTTAGATTGCGGAGATACACTAGTTTGCGAGCCATAACAAGCAGTCCAACAAAAATAATTTATTGTACCTGGTGTCGATGAAATAACCTCTCTAGATACTTTTATATCTACAGTAGAATTAGTTAAATTACTTACAGTAATTTCGGTTCCTATATCATCTAGCATTGTCATACAACAATTGGGATTAACGTAATGTTCATGAGCCTCAACACTTATACTTTGAGAATACACAGTTAGTGAAGAAAAAAATGTTGATATAAGAATAAAATTTTTCATTATAATTTATTTTTAGATTAAACAAAGATAGTAAAATTAGATTATACTAGATTTAGAATTTTGAGGAGGAATGTTGATTAGAAAGATGATTTTAAATTGTTGAAATTTTAATTATCATTAGACATTATTAATACAAAATATGTAATAGAACATTATAATTAACATTAAATTTATTAAATTTGCTTATCTTAAAAAAATACATTTATGAATAATTTTATTAAAATTTTTGCTTTAGCCCTGACATTAACTATTTCATCTATTGCAACAGCTCAACTTCCTGATGGTAGTGTAGCACCTGACTTTACTACAACTGATGTAAATGGAAATACACATAGACTTTATGATTATTTAGATGAAGGATATACTGTTATTCTTGATATTAGCGCCACATGGTGCGGGCCCTGTTGGAATTATCATACTGGAGGAACTTTTGAAGAAATCTGGGAAAACCATGGTCCTGCAGGAGAGCCAGGAGTTAGTGCAAACACTACTGATGATGTTATGATATTATGGTTCGAGGGAGATGCTGGAACAGCTCTGAGTGAACTAGAAAATAGCAACTATGGAAATTGGCTTAACCCCAATGGTGCTGGCGAAATACAATTCCCAATCATCAATGATGATAACATTGCTGACTTATATGAATTACCATATTGGCCTATAATATACACAATATGCCCTAACAGAATTTTATCTGAGTCGGGACAGCTAAGTGCGTCTAATCATTATGCTGGTCTTGCAAATTGCTTACAACCTAGTGAAGGCACCAATGCAGCAATATTAAATTTACAATCTACAATTGAATCCTCTGGATGCGAAGCAAGCGCTAGTGGTAACCTATCTGTTGTTGTGCAAAATATGGGAACAACTAATTTAACACAATTCTCTGTTGAAGTTACAGCAAATGGTCAAACTATTGCCTCTGAAACATTTAACGGAAATTTAAATGTGTATGAGACAACAACCATTAATTTTGGAAATTTAACAATTGATACGGAAAGTATAGAAATTGTTATTACAAGTAATGATGCTAATAGTGCTGATAACTCTATGACAGAATATTATAGTTTTAGCTCAGGTCAAACTCAAGCTGAAGTTACAGTAGTTTTATTAACTGACAACTATGCGAGTGAAATCTATATGGAGATTACTGATGAAAACGGAAACGTAGTTTGGAGTGAAGGTAATGAAAATGTGGCTGGAAACTATGATACAGGTCAAGAGAATCCTGCTGCCGATCAAACAAATCCCTTAGAAAATAATCAATCTTATGAATGGACTGTAAGTCTTCCGGCAGAAAATTGCCATACATTTTTTATTGGAGATTATTTTGGCGATGGCCTTGATGCCGCTCAGTGGGGTGGAACAAATGGAAATTGGACTGTTAAAGATAATAACGGGAGCTCAATAGCTCAAATGACTAATGCTAATTTTGAAGGCTCTGATGATGCTTCATTCTTAAATACGGTTGCAGGAAATCCATCTACTATCAACGAAATTGAAAAGTTTGCCTTTTCTGTATTTCCAAATCCTATGAAAGATAATGGAACAATCAATATTAATCTTATCGAAGCATCTGAAATTAGATTAGATGTAGTAAATATTTTAGGTGAAGTTAATTTTACTAAATTATTGAGTTTAAATTCAGGAAACAATTCTATAAATTTAGACGTTAATAATTTAAATAATGGTATTTATTTTGCTCACTTAACATTAGGAAGTGAAACAAAAACTATGAAAATAACAATTAATAGATAAGGAATAATTTACTTAAAATTAAAAGGTCAGTAGATTACTCTAACTAATTTACTGGCCTTTTTTAATCCCAAAAATACTATGAAAAAAATCTTAATTTTTACAGCCTTTTTATCATACGGTTTACTATCACAGTCTCAAAACAGAACATTGCCAAAAGTAGACTTGAAAACAATTGACAATAATACTTTTAATACTTCTGACTTTGATAATGATGGTAAACCAATTGTTATTAGTTTTTGGGCAACATGGTGTAAGCCTTGTATCAAAGAGCTAAATAATATTGCCGAAGTTTATGAAGATTGGCAAGACGAAACAGGTGTTAAAGTCATTGCAATTTCTATTGATGATGCTAGAAACATGAGCAAAGTAAAACCTAAAGTAAATGCCTTGTTATGGGATTACGAAGTGTATTGCGACCCTAATGGCGACCTCAAAAGAGCTATGGGTGTTAGCACAGTTCCACATACTTTTTTGCTTAACGAAAATAAAGAAATCGTTTATCAACACACTGGCTATAAAGATGGTGACGAATACGATTTATTCAAAAAAATAGAAGCCTTATCAAAATAAATTATGAAAAGACTCACTTTTATTGCTTTTAGTTTTATCCCATTTATAACTTGGGCACAAGATAATTCTAATGGTACTATTCAAGGTGATTTTAATCTAAGTACTCAGAGTTATTACGAAGACCCTGCAATAAATGCTGAAAAGGTTGATGAGTTTATGCTCATGAATGCTTATTCCAATATTCGATATAATAAAGGAAACTTTACAGCCGGTGTTCGTTTCGAAAGTTATTTAAACGTTTTGCAAGGTTTTGAATCAAACTTCAATGGTAATGGCATACCCTATCGATTTGCTCAGTATAATATAAATGGCTTAGATATAATCGTAGGAAACTTTTACGAACAATTTGGAAATGGTCTGATCTTTAGAAGCTACGAAGAAAAAACACTAGGCATCGACAATGTTATGGATGGTGTTCGTTTAAAGTATAGTCCACTAAAAGGATTATCTCTTAAAGGGTTTGTTGCTACTCAACGCTTATTTTGGGAACAAGGGCCGGGTATTATAAGAGGGTTCGATGCTGACTTAAACCTGAATGAAGCTATCTCTTCTTTGGAAAGCAGCAAGACAAATGTAATAATCGGAAGTAGTTTTGTGAGTCGTTTTCAAGATGATAACAATCCCGTATTTAATTTGCCGGAAAACGTAGCTGCTTATGCTATTCGTTCTACCGTTAACAGAGGAAAAATTTCTTTTAATACAGAGTATGCCTACAAATATAATGATCCGGCAGGTGGAATAACCTATAATAATTTTGCTCCAGGAAGTGCATTAATGACTAACCTTTCATATTCTCAAAGAGGTTTAGGTATAATGTTAGAAGCACATAGAGTTGACAATATGGACTACCGTTCTAAAAGAGGTGGAACAGGAAAAGAACTCACTTTAAATTACATTCCAGCCATAAGTAAACAACACGCTTATACCTTGGCTGCATTCTACCCTTTTGCTACTCAGCCTTTAGGGGAGCTAGGGTTTCAAGGAGAAATCAACTATACTTTTAAAAAGAAAAGTAAATTAGGCGGCAAATATGGAACACAAGTTGCTGTCAATTATTCAAGAATTAATGGGCTCAATGGCGGTCCTTCAGAGTTAACATTTAACAGAGACCATACACCAATGTTTTTTAGTGTTATTAATGAAGAACTCTATTTTAGAGATTTAAACTTCGACCTAAAAAAGAAAATCAGCAAAAAGGTCAAGGTTATGCTGAACTACTTAGATGTCATTTACAATAAAGATGTTATAGAAGGAAAAATTATTGGTAAAAACGTACATGCTAGAATTGGAATAGCAGAGGTTAATTACAAAATAAAACCTAAACACACTTTAAGAAGTGAATTTCAATACCTTTCAGTTGATAAGAGTAACAAATACTACAAAGATCAAGGCGATTGGGTAATGGGATTGGTAGAATATACCTTTTCTCCACATTGGTTTTTTGCTTTTGTAGATCAATATAATGGCGGCTATAATAGCGAAGGCAAAACCTATGAAGCTGTTCATTACCTCAACATCAGTTGTGGCTACAGTAAAGGAACAAACCGTTTTGAATTAGGATATGGTAAGGTTCGAGAGGGTGTTTTTTGTGTAGGTGGTGTCTGCCGTAATGTACCATCATCTAATGGATTTACTCTTAATATAATTTCAAGCTTTTAATTATGAACAAGACCTATTATTTATTTCTTAGTTTATTTATACTTAGTTTAACTTTTTCATGTGATGTCATTGAAAAAGATAATTTTACTGACCCTAATGCTGGATTTCCTTGGCTAGGTAAAAAGGTGCTAATTGAAGATTTCACAGGTTTCAAGTGTACTAATTGTCCAGACGCAACTTCTGAACTACATAAGATTAAAGAACTTTATCCAGACAAAGTGATTGGCATAGCCATTCATGCTGGTTCATTTGCTGAGCCAAGTGGTGTTTTTGTCACAGACTTTAGAACAGATGAAGGTAATGAAATTACAGATTTTTTCGGTCCTGAAGGCTTTCCAATAGGTATGGTCAACAGACTAGGATACCCTGATAATGTCCTGTTAAGTTACACCGATTGGGCTAGTCAAGCAGGAGAAGAATTACTACAAGCGCCAACTATTGAACTCTCTATTTCTGAAGAAAATAATTCCATTAGTGTTCAAGCAAGACGACTTTCAGAGTCCAATAATAGTCTAAAATTAGTGGTGTGTATTACTGAAGATGGGATCATTGATAAACAAATCGATAGTGGTGAATTAATTGAAGAGTATGAACATAATCACGTGCTTAGAAAAGTAATAAATGGGGCTTGGGGTAGTAATATACAATTGAGTAGTACTTCAAGTACATACAGCTATAGCTATAATTTAGAAAATTCATGGGTAAGAAGTAACTGTAACATTGTAGCTTTCGTATACGACAATAGCAATAAAGAAATTTTGCAAGTCGAAAAAATAAATCTTACGGATTAATTAATAACAATGACAAAAAAATTAACTTTTTTATTACTATTTTGTTCTTCACTTTTTGGTTCAGCTCAGAACATTACAGTCAGTAGCACTTCAGATGCTACTAATTTTTTGGGGGCCTATTTCTCTCCCTTTGCTGAATCTATTGGAGCTGGTCTAAACAAAGGTTGGTATAATACAGCAAAGCCCCATAAATTGGCTGGATTTGATGTAAGCCTAAGTCTAAACTTAATTACTATTTCAGATGAAGCAGCTGCATTTGATGTCAATAGTATAGAAAACTTTACAAGTGCTTCCTCATCAACACCAAGTATATTAGGTAGCGGAGAAGGTGCAATTATAAATTATCAAAGCGGAAATGTGAACGGTCAATTTACAATGCCTGATCAAAATATTGAAATAAAAACCGTACCAATTCCAACTTTAAATTTAGGGCTAGGAGTTGTAAAAGGGACAGAAATAAATCTAAGATATATTCCGACTTATGATTACGATATTGGCTTTGTAGGTAAAGGGTCTATTGAACTTTACGGCGCTGGAATAAAACACGATATTTTGCAATGGTTACCTATAAATAAATTTTTGCCGTTCGATTTATCGATTCAAGGTGCTTTTAGTCAATTCAATACCTCATTTGAAGTAGAAAGTCAAAGTGTTAGACAAGGAGTAGATTTAGATATACAAGCAAGTACAGTCAATCTTATCTTTTCAAAAAAGTTTACTATGATAACTGCTTACGGTAGTATAGGTCAAAATTTTGTAAGCTCTACACTTAATGCCAATACAAATTTTAGTATAGGTAGCACAAGTAATTTAAATTTTGATTTCCCTTTAGAAATCAATATGCCTAAGAGTTCTGAAATGCAAGCTTCAGCAGGAGTTAGACTTCAATTTGCTATCTTTACAATTTATGCCAACCAGACCTTTTCTAGCTATCCAAGTACATCGGCAGGAATTGGCATCAGTTTTAGATGACACGATTAATTTTCATATGTATTTTTTCCCTTTTCTTAAGTAGTTATTGCTATGGTCAAAATTTCAAAGCAGGACTTATTGCTGGTGTTAGCACTTCGCAGATATCGGGCGACCAATTAGGTGGTTTTAACAAATTAGGCATAAAGTTTGGTGCCTCAGTCAATCATTTTATAAATTCTGCTAGTCGTGGTCAACTAGCATTGTACTATATAGACAAAGGGAGCAATGATGTCAACAGCGATTTTAGGATTGATTTATCTTATATTGAAACCTCTTGGTGCGTTCAGAAAACATCAAAGGGATTTATTTATGAAGGGGGCTTATTGTTTGGTGTTCTGTTGGATGGAAAAACATTCGATATCTATGGCTATGAAGACACACAAAAAAATGATTTTCATGAATTTGATATCGGCGCAAAATTAGCTGCAGGAATTAAACTCAAACCTCAACTGACTATGTTTTGGGAGTTGAGCAATAGCATTCCCTTTTTTCCCATACAAAAACACCCTGGCGGAACTACTTACGGACTAAACAAAGGCAAATATAATTCCATATTAAGTTTTTCTTTCCGATATTTGTTGTCTAAATGAGTAAGAAACAAAAAATAGTGGTTTCGGTTAGTGGTGCTAGTGGTGCTATCTATGCCAAAGTGTTATTCGACAGATTACAACAACTACATAATCAAGTTGAAGAAGTAGGTGTTTTGATGTCTGAGAATGCAAAATATGTTTGGAAAACAGAATTGGGAAATACCGATTATAAAGGTTTACCTTTTAAATTTTACAAACCACAAGACTTTACCGCACCATTTGCGTCGGGTTCGGCTCGCTTTGAAACAATGATTATTTGCCCTTGTTCTATGGGTACATTAGGACGTATAGCCCAAGGCATTTCTAATGATTTAACTACTCGAGCTGCTGATGTTATCCTTAAAGAAAGAAGAAAACTCATACTAGTAGCAAGAGACACTCCCCTAAATCTTATTCATATCAATAATATGAAGACCATTACTGAAGCAGGTGGTATCGTTTGCCCTGCAACGCCTTCATTTTATAGTAATCCTTCTACTTTTGAAGAATTGGCATCTACAGTTGTTGATAGAGTTATTGCTTTAGCTGAACTAGAGCAAGATTCTTACCAATGGGGGCAATAATACCCTTTGTTTTGTAGTTATAGTAGTAAAATACTTAACTATGCTTCGTTTTTGCAAAACTATTTTACAAAAAGTTTCATTCGACAAAAACTTATTTAAAAAAGAACTAAAAAAATCCACTCGTTTAGTCAATAAAAAAGAACAAATGGTATTGAAAATATGGTGTTTAACTACTTTTGCTAATTATAAAGATATTATTCTCGATGTATTCGAAAATACTATTTAAGAAAATCTATATTTCTTTTTAAACCTGCAAACTTAGTCCGATTTACAGCCGATCTCTTAAACACTTTTTTAAAAGTATCTTCAGTTAATTCTTGCCAATCTCTTTTGTTCATTTCTAATAAATCTGGGTGAGGCTTAAATCGCTCTTGATTATGTGGGCTAGAAAATCTATTCCAAGGGCATACATCTTGACAAACATCACAACCAAACATCCATTCGTCCATTTTATCTTTCATATTACTTGGTATAGAATCTTTTAATTCGATAGTAAAGTATGAAATGCATTTACTTCCATCGACTTCATAAGGTTTTACAATAGCTTGTGTTGGGCAAGCATCAATACACCTAGTACATGATCCGCAATGATCAAGAACAGGTAAATCAGGTTCAATTTCTAAATCAACAATTAATTCCGCAATAAAAAAAAATGAACCTTTTTGCTTATTAATTATATTAGAATTCTTGCCCATCCATCCTAAACCACTACGAACAGCCCAAGCTTTATCCATGACTGGCGCACTGTCTACAAAAACTCTACCATTAACTTCCCCAATTTCTTCATTTATAAATTGTAGCAGTTGCTTTAACTTGTCTTTTATAACAAAGTGATAATCCTCTCCATAAGCGTATTTGGATAATTTTGGAGCATCACTATTTTGTTGCTCATCGGTATAGTAATTAAGTAAAAGAGAAACAACAGTCTTAGCGCCATCGACTAACAAACGAGGATCTAAACGCTTATCGAAATGATTAGCCATGTAGGACATCTCTCCATGTTTTTTCTCATTTAGCCATCTTTCCAATCGAGATGCTTCATTTTCCAAAAATTCAGCTTTAGAAAACCCACAATGAGAAAATCCTATTCGTTGAGCTTCCTTTTTAATTAAGGACTTATGAGATTTATTCGAAAAGTCCACCGATTTGTGAAGATGGGTTTAGTCCTAAATGTTTATAGGCCTTTTCTGTTGCTTGTCTTCCTCTAGGGGTACGCATTAAATAACCTTCCTGAATTAAAAAAGGCTCATAAACTTCTTCAATAGTACCACTTTGTTCGCCTACAGCTGTTGCAATTGTAGTTAAACCGACTGGTCCGCCTTTGAACTTTTCAATGATAGTCAATAAGATACGATTGTCCATCTCATCTAAGCCGTGATTATCCACGTTTAGTGCTGATAAGGCCATGTGGGTAATGTCTATATTAATATTACCATCACCCTTGACTTGAGCAAAGTCTCTTACTCTCCTAAGAAGTGAATTAGCAATACGTGGTGTTCCTCGACTTCTTCCGGCTATTTCTTCAGATGCAGATTTAGAAATGGAAACATCTAAAATACTTGACGAGCGATTAACAATTTTATATAAAGTTTGAATATCGTAATATTCTAGCCTCGAATTAATACCAAAACGAGCTCTTAAAGGTGCAGTTAATAAGCCTGAACGAGTTGTAGCGCCAATTAAAGTAAAAGGATTTAATTCAATTTGAACAGATCTTGCATTAGGACCTGACTCTATCATAATATCAATTTTAAAATCTTCCATAGCAGAATATAAATATTCCTCAACAATGGGACTTAAGCGATGAATCTCATCAATAAATAAAATATCACCACTTTCAAGATTAGTTAGTAAACCGGCTAAATCACCGGGTTTATCAAGAACAGGCCCAGAGCTAATTTTAATTCCAACACCCATTTCTTTTGCTATAATATTTGATAGTGTGGTTTTACCGAGTCCTGGAGGGCCATGTAATAATACATGATCAAGAGCTTCAGATCGCATTTTAGCTGCGCTAACAAAAACTTTTAAATTTTCAACTACTTTAGGTTGTCCACTGAAATCATCAAATTGTTGGGGCCTTAAGGCCTTATCCAATTCTAAATCTTCATTTGATAATGAATCGCGATCAGGATTTAAATTTTCATTCATCTAAAACAAAGATAAACTAAAAATAAAATAATTATAAAATAGCCTCATCTTTCAATCATGCTAATTTAATTTATAAAGACTTTAATGCTCTTCCTCACCTTCTCTTAGCGGAATGATTTGAGAAATAAAATCTTGTTCAGCACCTGGTTTACTATAGTCATATGCCCACCGATGGACACTTGGAATTTCTCCGGGCCAATTTCCATGTATTCTATCATGAGTCGGAGTAGTCCATTCTAATGTATTAGATCGCCAAGGATTTTGAGGAGCATTCTTTCCTCTATAAATACTGTAAAAGAAATTAAAGAAGAAAAATACTTGTGCTATTGCACCTGTAATGGCAAAAACAGTTACTAATTCATTTATCTCTACTAAACCATCAAACATTGGGAAAGCAGTATTAGAGTAATATCTTCTTGGTACCCCCGCTAAACCTATGAAATGCATTGGATAAAAAACACCATAAGCTGAAATAAAAGTTATCCAAAAATGTACGTAACCAAGATTTTTATTCATCATCTTTCCATACATCTTAGGATACCAATGATATATACCAGCAAACATTCCAAAGATTGCTGATAAACCCATTACTATATGGAAATGAGCTACAACGAAATAAGTATCATGAACATTAATATCCAAAGCACTATCACCTAGAATTAAACCGGTCAAACCACCTGAAATAAATGTAGATACTAAACCAATTGAAAATAACATTGCTGGAGTAAATTGAATATTTCCTTTCCATAAAGTAGTCAAATAATTAAATACTTTGACTGCTGATGGTATAGCAATCAATAAAGTTGTAAAAGTAAATACGGATCCTAAAAATGGATTCATTCCAGTCATAAACATATGATGACCCCAAACAATAAATGATAAAAAGCCAATAGCTAATATTGATCCTACCATTGCTCTATATCCAAAAATAGGTTTTCTAGAGCTTGTCGAAACAACTTCTGAAGTAATTCCTAATGCCGGTAATAATACAATATAAACTTCAGGATGTCCTAGAAACCAAAAAAGATGTTGAAATAAAACCGGTGATCCTCCTGTTTGCGTAAGCATTTCACCTTGAATCATAATATCAGATAGATAAAATGCTGTCCCAAAACTTCTATCAAAAACTAATAATAATGAAGCTGAAAGTAAAACTGGAAATGACAATACTCCTAGTACAGCAGTTACTAAAAATGCCCACATTGTTAATGGCATTCGTGCCATTGACATACCTTTTGTTCTCAGATTTAAAATAGTTACAATATAATTTAGACCACCAAGTAATGATGAAACTATAAATAGAGTCATGCTAATTAACCAAAGTGTCATACCTAATCCTGATCCAGGCATTGCTTGGGGTAGGGCACTAAGTGGCGGGTATATAGTCCATCCCGCAGCAGCAGGCCCTGATGTCACAAATAATGATATCACCAT
>CEUK01031639.1_pt1 | contig 32417 bp, 37 predicted proteins | sample 356451 | NCBI WGS metagenome assembly CEUK01 (sample SAMEA2622843, study PRJEB7988) | marine metagenome | isolation source: saline water (ENVO:00002010), including
GATATACATTCAGAAATAAGGAGTAGATTACTACTTGAAGACTCAGATGCTCATCTGGATTTGATATTATTCTCACCATATGCTCCTTGGGAAGGCGCATGGGCACGCAAGCCCAATTCCGGGATGCTAGAGGCTGGTAGGCAACTGATGGACGCCGCATCATCGAATGCTGATTTCGCCAGGATCAAACTTTGTTATGATGCTGAATGGGTCGAAAGGCCTGATGAGTCAACCTCATTCATGGTGGGCGACAGAGGAGTCGATATGGCTGCTGCAGAAAACTTCGGAGTCAGAGGCATTCGCTGTGACCCGGACATTGGCATCTCTGGAGTTGTTGATTCAATACTGGGGGGTGTCGCGTGAGCGACACCCATGCGAAAAGTGTCATCCGAATAGGATTGGATGACACAGACCATGTTGAGTATGCCTGTACTACAGAACATTTCAACCGTTTACTTAACCGGTTGATGGAATCGATTGATAGTCTCGAAATTTTCGAAAGGAGACTCGTACGACTTTGGCCATTCGCTCCTAAGAGGACCAGGGGAAATGCGGCCCTTTCTGCGATTTGCAGGACAGATACTACTAACCTGATTTACATTGAATCAATTTGTCAAGAATTCATGGAAGATTTGAATAAAGAGATCCTAGTTAGTTACCCTGATACAGGACAGAAACCCTCACCTTGTCTCATAATCGCTACTGAAGAAGTTCCCGAGTCGATTTATTGGGAGGCGGTCAGGGGAGAAGTTTCACTCAAAACTGCTCTAGATAAATTACCTCACTCGACTAAAATTTTCTCTATACAAGAAAATCCGAATGGCATCGTCGGGGCATCCGCTGCGATCGCTTGGAATCCTTCTGAAAACAATACTTGGGAATTAATCGCATGGAGACAAACTGAGAAGATTAGAACAGACAGGGAGGTCTCAATACAAGCCATTGAATCAATGTCAAACCAATTCCCAACTACTTTCGCAAATAGAGACCCTACTACGGGTAGAGGTTTGATTATGCCACGGACTAATTGTCCCGTACTATATGGAATTAGAGCCGAGTCGACTGAAGAATTACAATCTGCGCATGAATTCCTACAAGGTAGACCTGACGTCGAGAAATGTGATTCCTGGGCGATCCATAGAACTAATCAAGTATCAGACGACCATTTACTAGGTTCAGTAACAGGAATTGTTGCTACCCGACCTCTCGAAGTACAAGGCGGTCATTCCTCAGTTGTTGTTTGGACTGGTTCCAAATCACATACACTAGTGGCATTCGCAGAAAGTGGCGAGGTCAATACATTGCTAAGGCAATTGTACCCAGGTGATATAATCGAATGGATGGGGTTAATCTCGCCTTCCAGTGAAGTACATTTAGAGAGGCTCAGAGTGAAATCAAGTAGCCCTAGAATTGGGACGCGGCCGGATTGTTGTGGTAAATCTATGAGGAGTGTCGGCGTAGGTCAAGGCCTAAGATGCAAAGAATGTGGAAAATTAGCACCGAAGGCTTGGGTCAGTCAAATCGTTTCTTTTGAATCACCATATCAAGGATGGGTTGAACCCAATCCAGCAAATAGAAGGCATTTAGCGAAACCATTGCAAAGAGGTTTACCAACAGCACAAAACAGTCAAGGATGAGAGTTTCTTCGCGCGTTTATGGATGATACTCAAACCGTTCTAGCAGTCCTATTGACAATTTCTGCAGGATTGTTAATTTGGTATATCTTGGGATTACGTCAGAAACGGCGAATGAGTGCCTCTGAGGATTCAGTAGATTATAGCGGAATGGCAAGGAACCCTGAAAAATTGATGAATCCAGACGAAGAAGCATTGGAAGAATTAGACCGTTTGCTTTCAAAAGAATTCGACTCAGAAGAATGAACTAAGCGATGGTGAATCCGGATTCTTTCAATATCAATCTAGTCTCTATCTCCTGATCAATTAGTTTTCGATAATTCCTAATGCCTTCTTCCCTCAATAACCATACTTGCCTTAATCCGGATAATTGTGAACCCCGACTCCTCCATTTTTCTTCATCAGCCGATGGTGATTCATATGCCTTTGAAGTCAAGATTATCCTAGTGTTTTTTGTTGTAGAAAGTAAATTACGTATCGCCTGTAGATCATCTGCGGGTGCTCGGCCTGAAGAGGGGCACCAATCATCAACGACAATCAAATCTGTATCGTCTAATCTGTCGATTAGGGGTTTCAAAGCGTTGACCCTAGTAAGCAAATTTGTGCCAAACTCTAGGGCAAAAAATCTCTCTAATTGAGGTTCATTAAGTCCTGCCAAAATCTCCTGAGTCCTTTTCGGGTCTAACGAATTTCTACCTAACCAAATTACGCGAGAATTGGACTGTAATACATCTACTGCAAGGCTTAGACAGAGGCTAGTACCTCCTATTCCCTCCTCCACTGAAACGTGGACCGGGCCGGAATCTAAGTCGAGCATTATTCAGGATTGAAAAACTCAGGGTGGATTAGCATTACTATTGCTAAATCATCGCCCTTGCTAATGCTATTGTTTCGTCTACAATTTCGCCACTGACTCCAAGGTGGCTTGAAGGGTCGAATAGTTGGTCTAATTCATCTGAGGTAAAGGCACTAGTTACGGACTCATCTTCACCACAAATTTCCCGAAGATGGCGATTTTCAGCGACAGCAACCATTGAAGCTGCTCGTAGAATTTCGTGGGCTTGGTCTCTGTGTATACCTTCATCAACCAATGCTAACATAATTTTCTCCGCCATTACAAGGCCATTTTGCGATTCAATGTTTGCTAACATTCTATCAGCATCAACCACGCATTTACCCATGACTCTGTTTGATTTGGCGAGAATATCATCCAATAGTATCATCGCATGAGATAGGGTGAATCTCTCACTCGAGGAATTAGCCAAATCCCTCTCGTGCCACAATAAAGCATTTTCATATGAAGGGATTATCATTGCTCGAACGATACGTGCTAAACCGGAAGCATTCTCAGCAGTAATCGGATTCCTTTTGTGCGCCATTGTGGATGAACCAACTTGCTTTTCAACGTCAAACCACTCGCCGACCTCGGCTATTTCTGATCGTTGTAGATTTCTCACTTCTTGTAGGAGCTTTTCGACTGATGCCGCGACATTAGCCATCCATCCAACCCACTCGATGTATCGATCTCTCCCAACTACTTGTGTTGTCGCTACTGGCACCGTTAATCCAAGGTGTTGAAGAATTAATTGTTGCAATTCTTTTGCGTTTTCACCTTGCGCTGCCCCTGTTCCGACCGCTCCTAGGAATTTGCCGGTTATTGCTCTAGATTCCAATTCATCTAACCTTACTAGATGCCTTCTGAACTCATCTACAAAAACTGCGATTTTAAGGCCGAATGTAATCGGCACAGCGGCTTGTCCATGCGTTCTACCGAGCATGACTGTATCCCTTTCTCTTTCGGCTAAATCACATAGAGTGGCTAGTAGCGTCTTCAAACTCTGTCGTTGTAATTTGATAGAATCTCTAATTTGTAGGGCTACGGCCGAATCCACAATATCATTGCTTGTTGCTCCCAAATGAATACACCAAGCTGCTTCCCCTGCCTTTTCTGCCATGGCTTTAGTTAGTGCCATGATATCATGCCGTGTTTCGGCTTCAATTTCGTCAACCCTATCAGCAGTCACAATACCTGGGTCTGAGATATCAGCAATCATATCGTAGTGTTCAGCGGATACTCGTCCAAGTTGGCAATGAGCCCATACAAGTGCTCTTTCTACCTCTAATTGTCTACTGTGTCGACCTTCTCTCGACCAGATTTCTTTAGCCTCGGGTCGTCCATATCGGTAATCCAGCGGTGAGACTGACACAGCGTTCCCCGTGTGCCGCCGACTTGACTACCCCCCTTGAGGCTAGCGGATGGGAAAAGTCATGAAAAAATAATCCGATTAGGATAATTTTGCTGATTCTAGAATCCAAGAGCCTCTATTTCCTTTCCAGTTTGAAAGTCCCGAAACCGCGATTCGTTGGCTCATGTGTGGGGCATCAACGACGATTGTCTCGAACTCTCCTCCCTCTCCGTCTAAGTTGAACCTATATTTGGTGGAAATTCTAGTCAGTTCCTCAAGTGAATCTTGGGTGATTTTCTGACCCAGCCATTCCTCCCCTAGACCGTCAGTAGATACTGAAACTATTCTAACATCAAATCCATGCTCAATTAGTGAATTCATATGTCCCTCAGGGTTATGGTGCCATAGAGGGCAGTATGAGATCAATCCTAATTCCTCACACATACGCTCAATACGAGTTTTTTGGTAATCTGAACGTAGTGCTCCGACTACTAACGCATCAATTTCTAGATCTTCTGTCTGGAGAACTAAATCAGAAGGGAAATTTATCGATTCTGTATCGTTTTTTACCTTGTCAAATGCTACGTTTACATCAGTTCGTCCTCTGATGCCATTTTCGAGATCTTTGATTTCATCGTTTTCTGTTCCATCCGATAAAATAGGCAACCATGAGGTTCCAATCGAATGGGCTTGAAGGCCTGCGAGGGATGTATTTGGTAATTGAAACATCATCGAGTCATCACTGGTTATGTGAACAGTGACCATAGCCTCGACCTGCCAGCCTTGCATAATTGCCCACCAGCATGCATAGGTGGAATCCTTCCCTCCCGAAGACAGAACTGCTACACGCACGTTCTTCGGATATCGCACATATCCATCAATTAGACTATTCATCCACCACAAAATTGGTCTGTTTATGTTAGACGATTTTCAGCAATGATGAGACAACGTAGCGGTCAAGGTTGATAAGAGACCGGCCTAGGACTTGACCCGATAGTTATGCAGCCGAGCGGACGAGGATATGACCATGGAGTATCTACCTTCTCACCTGATGGACGATTGTATCAAGTAGAGTACGCTCGAGAATCTGTAAAAAGAGGCACAACTACAGTTGGCCTAAAGTTCCGAGATGGAGTTGTTTTAATTGTCGATAAAAGAATCTCAAGCAAGTTGGTAATCATTGATTCCATAGAAAAAATGTATCAAATCGATGACCACGTCGGATTCACCACATCCGGGCTAGTCGCAGACGCACGCCAATTAGTCGATAGGGCCCGTGTACAATGTCAGGTAAATCGAATGACTTACGGTGATGCAATTCCAGTTACTACATTGGTCAAGAAAATGTGCGATTACATGCAATCATTCACTCAATACGGTGGAGCTAGACCATTTGGAACCGCTCTACTAATCGCTGGAGTAGACTCTGACGGAGTACATCTGTTTGAAACTGATCCGTCTGGAGCATACCAATCCTATCACGCCGGAGCAATAGGTCGAGGAAGGTCTACCGTAATCGATCATTTCGAGGCTAACTGGAAGGCTAATATGACTCAAAACGCCGCTATCAAGATGGGCCTTGAAGCCCTAAGGGAATCGATTGATGAAGATTTGAATCACGACGCAGTAGAGATTGCAATCGTAGATGGTAATGGTTATTCAAAGATGAGCAAAGAAGACACATTAGCCCATCTTGGTAAGCTAAGTTGATTGGGAATACAATCCCGATTGCTCTAAGGGCTTAAGCGAGGCTCGCCGTTCATGGTCAGTCTTGATGACGCGGTCATTGCCCGCCTCGAAAAAGGTGGGAATCGATATGAAATTCTCGTCGACCCGGAATTAGTCTCTCAGTGGAAAGAGGACAATAATTCCGTTGAAATGGAGGATATGTTGGCTACAGACGAAATATGGTCAGATGTAAAGGCTGGAGATAGGCCTACGTCTGATGCTTTGGAGAATATCTTTGGTAGCACGGATTTACATACTTGTGTTAAGAAAATACTAGTTGAAGGAAGCATACAACTTACTACCACTCAAAGAAAGCGAATGGTAGAGGACAAACGCAAACAAATAATCAATGCAATAGCGACTACTGCTACCGACCCAAAAACCCGTGGCCCTCATCCGCCTACTCGGATTGAAAACGCATTATTAGAAGCTAGATTTAGCGTCGATCCATTCCTTTCAGTTGAACGTCAGGTACAGGACGCAGTAGACGCAATTCGCTCCTTAATCCCCCTGCAATTCATTACCGTAAGGTTGGCTTTTCGAATCCAAGGAAAAGACTACGGAGGCGTGCACCAATTGCTCAGAGACTCAATTCAACGTGAAGAATGGCTTTCAGATGGTTCTTGGGCTTGTGTGGTAGAATGTCCCGGTGGTATGAAATCAGACCTAATTAGCCGTGTCTCAAAACGTGCCTCGGGAATAGATGTGAAAGAATTAGACTGAGGAATCAACTTTCTACACACCGTAGGTGTGAGCATATACGGTTATGAATGGTGGGTGGGTCGCGCGGCCCGATAACATGAGTGGAGACAAGGGCGCGGACGGACCGCGCAGATCCCGACAAGCACCCCTGCTTGTCGCCCCTGGGGACGACCTAGGCGATTCTGGGGAGTACGAAGCTGGACATGGCGTTCTCGCCATAAACGGCCGGCTACGTGCGCTGAAGCAAGGAAGAATGAACAATCGAGGCGGTACTGTCTCGATCGAGCCGCGACGCACTGCTTACGTGCCGCGGCCTAGTGACCTCGTGGTAGGCTACATCGAAGGATGCACCAGTAACATCTGGTTCGTCGATATAGGTGGGCCATTCAATGCCATATTACCAATGAGCCTTGGACCATCTAAGGCAGAATTTGGTGGAATCAGAAAGGTCCTCGATATAGGAGATGCAATCCTTTGCCGAGTTCAAGAAGTAGAAGAAAATCATTCTAGCGTAGTTACGATGAAAGGAATGGGTCTGCGTGCAATTCGTACCGGTAGTGTTGAGGAAATCGATCCTCATCTACTAGGGCGTCTTATTGGGAGAGGTGGAAATAACCTCAGGCAACTCAAGGAAGATACAGAGTGTAGAGTAGTCGCTGGCGATAACGGCCGAGTTTGGTTAGATGGTGACCTTGATGGAATCATCAACGCTAGAGACAGACTAAACGCTTTGTTAACCGAAGCGAAAATAGATGATTTTGGAGGTGAGGCCTGATGGGTGGCTATGGAGATGTACAGTGTATTGATGAAAACGGGATACGACTTGATGGTCGAACCAAAGATGAGGTAAGGCCAGTATCAATTGAAACTGGAGTAGTTCCGGTTGCTGATGGCTCTGCAAGAATCCGATGGGGTCTAAATGACTGTATTGCAGCCGTTTATGGGCCTATGGAGGCACACCCGAGAAAGATACAGCGACAAGATAGAGCTGTATTGGACGTCAGATACAATATGGCTCCATTCTCGACAACTGACAGAATCCGTCCAGGATTCAACCGACGCAGTAGAGAAATTTCCAAAGTAACAGCCGAAGCACTGGAAAGTGTAGTGCTAACAGAATTATACCCTCGAAGCAAGATTCGTGTAGAAATCGAAATTATTTGCGCCGAAGCTGGAACAAGGTGTGCAGGAATCACTGCAGCATCAGTCGCTCTTGCTCATGCAGGTATACCAATGACAGACATGGTAGTGTCGGTTGCGAGCGGTAAGGTGCATGACATCGTAGTTTGTGACCTGAATAAGGAAGAAGATAACTATGGTGAAGCAGATCTACCAATGGGTATTCTGCCAAATACTGGAGAATTAGTTTTCCTACAAATGGATGGAGACTTATCACCTGAGCAATTCCAAGAGGCTTGGGATTACAATATGGAAGCAGCACAAGTGATTCACAAAGAAATGGTTCGCGCCCTAAAGGGAGGTGATGAGTGATGAGCATACCACTAGTCCCTAATCTACTTCGCGCTCACCTAGCAGAATTGGCTGCTGAAGACAAGAGACACGACGGCCGTGGACAATTCCAAGGTCGAGATGTGGAACTTGAGATCAATTGTCTACCTCGTGCAGAAGGATCAGCGAGGGTCAGAATGGGAGATACCATCGTCTTGGCGGGAGTTAAGTTCCAGATTATGACACCATATCCAGACCGACCTAATGAAGGCGGTTTGATGTGTAGTGCAGAGGTAAGGCCCGTTGCAGGACGCAATTGGGAAGCAGGCCCACCAAGTGCCGAGTCTATTGAATTAGGTCGAGTAGTCGATAGAGGAATTCGTGAATCTGGTTGCATAAACACAGAGGATTTGTGTATCATCCCAGGAGAAAAAGCCTGGCAGGTAATTCTCGACGTGTTTGCCGTATCCGACGACGGTAACCTATTCGATGCCTTTGGACTAGCAGCAATTGCAGCACTAAGAAGCGCTACCGTTCCAGCAGAGAGATTTGAGGTTGGAGAAGATATGCCTCTCGATGTGTCAAAGACTCCGATAATGTGTTCCTATCACAAGGTCGGTGGTCGCTTTGTTTATGATGCAGATAAGAGGGAAGAATTAGGCGGAGATGAAAGAATCCACATTACCCTTGGTGATGATGATCATGTTCATTCGTTGCAGAAGGGTCTAAAGGGAATCTTCACGGCCGCCGAATTCGCCGAGATCAACGAACAGGCTCGTTCAAGATGCGCCGAACTCAGAGATCTGGTAAACAACGCATTGGAAGGTGAGTGAAATGGCAAAGAGAACACAGAAGGCCGGTGCTACCGCAAAGTATGGTCCAAGATACGGTGTGAGTGTTCGTAGAAGAGCAGGCGCATCACTCAAGAAGAAGTCGCGAAATTACACCTGTCCAGTTTGTCATTATCAAAAGGTCAGCCGTGTAGTCGCGGGAATCTGGGAGTGCAAGAAGTGTGGGCACAAGTTCTCCGGAGGAGTATGGGAGCCTTTCACTCGTGCAACAGATGCTAACACAAGGGTAGTTCGACGTGGAATGGAAGGCGCTACTGCGACCGATATGACCGTAATCGCACAACTGGCTGCTTTGGATTATGAGCGTAAACTAGCTGGTGAAGAAAGTGTCAGCGACGAAGAAGAGTGATTCCGTAAAACTCAGTTTGCAAATTACTAGTTCCTACGCCAGTTCGCTAGAGGCAGCGTTAGTTACCGAAGCGGAAGTTACTCGAAGTGGTGATTGTATTACTGTAGATGAGGTAGAACCGGTATTCGTTGATATGCGTGCTCGCTGGAATACTGTAATGAGAGGCCTTTCTGCAGCATACGACGCCTTGAAAGCGGTTGACTAAATCCGGAGGTTGAGATATAATGGACCAACAACAACTCCAGAGCCTAGTCCAGGAATTACAAATGGTGCGAGGACAGATTCAATCCCTGACTAGCCAATTCAATGAAATCTCGCTAACTATTGAGGCCTTGAAAGAACAATCGCCCGATAGGGCCGTGTATAGAGCCCTTGGAGGCGTTTTGTTGGAGGTAGATGATAGAGCATCATTATCGCAAGACCTAGTATCTTCGAAGGAAACTATTGAAGCTCATTTAGAATCTCTAAATGCTAGGGAATCGGAATTAATTTCACAGTATAATGAGGCATCTGAGTCGCTCAATTGAGTGGTGAATTTCGATGTCTTTCGATTTGCAAGCACTTAGCGATTGGATTTCATTACATACGCCTAATGGGCCAATAGCAGTTGTTACTCATAAAAATGGAGATATGGATACAATCGGTTCTGGATTAGTTCTAGCATCTTCAATCGGAAATAACGCAAAGGCTTGCGGCATTCACATTGGTTCATTAGCACAAAAAATGCTGAATGGAATGGTAGTTGATTACCAGCAGATCGATGAAACTAGGCCATCTTTACCCCGAACACTTTCTGGAATAATTGTGGTTGATTGTGCTTCACCTAGTCAAATTGGCTTCAAATTACCCGATGTACCATTATGTGTTTTAGATCATCATTCTGCAGCATCAGACGAATGGCCAGACAAAACTTTGGAATTAACTGGTAATTATTCTTCCACGGCGGAAATGGTTTGGGATTGGATAAAGGCTCAAGGCCTTGGTTTAGAGGTCGACCAAGCCACACTTCTTCTAGCCGCGATTATTTCTGACACAGGCCGTTTCAAACACAGTCGACCCGGGTGCCACAGAAGAGTAGCAGAGATTTGTGAAGAATCTGGACTAGATATTGTCGACGTTATTGAACAGATCGAGTCAGAAGATTTGAACCAATCTCAACGCATATCTATACACAAAGCTGTATCTCGATCAAAGATACAAGAAGTTGGAAAACATATGATCTCGATTACGCGTGCTGGTACGAACGAAGGAGTAGTTGCACATGCGTTATTGGCTTCTGGTGCCCATGCATCTTTTGTTTACAAGAAAAATACTCCTGGAATTAGGCTAAGTGCTAGGGCTAGCAGAACTGCGACAAATCAGGGTATTCATTTGGGACATTTAATGGAAAGTATCGTTCACCGATTGGGTGGAGAAGGAGGCGGCCATGCGGGTGCAGCAGGTTGGTCTGGGATTTGTGACGAAGTCGAGTTAGAATCGGTATTGTTAGCAACACTTTCTGCGGAGTTGATAGAATGAAAGATGTCGGTGAAATACTATCACAAATAAATTCAGGGACAATCAATTTATCAGATATTCCAGAGGAATTGGTTTTACAATTATGTTCGTATATGTTGTTTGAGGATATAGAAGGACCAGATGAATTACTTGCAAAATTAAGTCCATTACAAAGAGATGTATTGGGGCTTCAAGGTTTATTGATAGAAGGCGATTTAGCCAACGCAGTAATTACTAGTGAGGAATTACTTACCCGTTCTCGTTCTAAAGAAGAACGTGACCTAGAATGTGAGGTCAGAATTCGTATGGAAAGGGCACTACTAGCCGTTGATGGCCCAGATATCTCAGGTCAAGAATTGGCATGGTGTACTCAACGTCTGAAGGCTATAGCACCTAACACAGCACTACATGGGATTTCTATGTTAAATCAGGCTACATGGCATAGCAATAGTGGAGAAATTATGATGGCGATGGCCATTCATGCTGAAATCACAAAAGACAGTGGCTTCCCTCCCGAGATTAGAGGGCTATCTAGGTTAGAAGTAGGTAGAATATTGACTGCTATGGATGATTTAGATCCCGCAATGAGACACCTCTGGACCGCCAGAGCAGTATTCATTGATGCAGGAATGGAAGCAGAGGCCGTAGTTGCTTCACTAGAGTGGTTAGATTTGGGCTTAGAGGAAGTTACACAAGACGCACCTAGGATGCTTTACAGGATTGAGAATGCTGAACCACGTTCGGTCCCAGGCTCATCGTGGGTGCCTGCTAATTACCAAGATGTCTACGATGTTGTAGAGGGATTATTACCAATTTTAACTAGAGATTTAGGGGGTTCTGAAAGAACCGATTTGGGGATGATTCTAGATGCAGCGGATATAATAGGAAACCCGGAATGGAAGAAATCTTTGCTAGAGAGGGCGAATGAGATTCAAGATGCGAGGCTTCTTGAAGTGCTCCAATCATGATCTAGTAAGCGTTGAATCTCTTTTTCCCCCCAATATAATTCGCCCGGTATCTCTACACACCAGCCAACTTCACTGATTTTTTCATCTTCAGACTCCCAACCGTATGGTTGAGGCTCTTCGTCAATTTCTACTCTAACTACGGTACCTGTTGGGAGGATATTTTCATCATAATTGGTGGCGGTCCCTAGAACTCCGGCCTCCTCGAATAATTCTCGTAATGCTGTTATATCGAACGATTCAGTTTGGGCGATTTTTCCACCTGGTAATTCCCATCCTCGTTCAATATGTTTGACCATTAACCAACAAGGAGCATCTAGGGGTTGCTTTGGTACAGCCCAAACGACGACCCAAGGTTCTTGTTCACTCATTTACCATCAACTCCTGGATTTTTTCTGCTAGTAATTTAGCCTCAGTATCTCCTTGTGTGGCGAGTCTTCTGGCGATGAAGAATGCCTCAGATAGTCTATCTTTTTCGAATAATTGCCTAGCATAATCTAGTTCGGATAATTCAGTATCTTCTTCTAGAATTTCATCTTGCGCAAGTTCTGTAGTCGGTCTGGCTAGAATTTGCATCCGATTTAGGAAATCGAGTCTATCGGAAATGTCAGGTGCTTTCCAAGCCAATTTTCCTTTTCCATCAATTAATGATTCCATTCTAACTTTGAAATCGTCTCGGGAGTTTAGATTAGTGGAGTTGGATTGTGCTTGATCGTAACATAACCATGCCTTGTCAAATTCTCCTCTTCTTTCATGTAATTTGCCCATTTTGTCCCATGCCTCATGATTTGAGGGTCTTTGGGCGAGCAATTTTCTGGTTAACTCGAGATATTCATCTTCATATCCTGCATCGAGTAATCTTTCCATTCTTCTTGAGAACAAAATATTCGCTCTTTGATCTGTAAAATCCAAATTTCGGATACGTTCACAAAAAGCCTCTACCCCTCCCTCTTGAGAGGTTAATTCCCACCAATTATCTGGGTCTAGAGGGTCAACAGATAACGCACCCTCTAGTAAACTGAGTCCAGCATTTCCTAGGTTAACACCATCCAGTTGTGACAAAAGTTCTGGGTCCCTACCAAGGATCAAAAACAAATCATCCAGGACGGCTCGGGCCCCTAGATGATCCTCAATCTCCAGTTTGATTGTTAACAAAGTCCTCCAATTGTCAGGATGAGTGAAGTCGTGTAATACTGCTTGACGAGCACTTTGCTCGGCCCAAGACAGATTTGATTTATCATCATTAGATAGTTTGAGAAATTTCTCTGCCTGACTCCTATGTCGATTTCCTAGACTCCTTCGAGGGTGTTGCAGGCTAGAACCGAGATCGGTTGTTGCCATCGTAACTCCTCATAGTACGCTCTCATAGGGCTTTCGTTCAATGCCGGGTGGTAACGTGGCGTCGATTCCAATCTTACTAGTTAGTCCATTTTCATCTCTCGAGGGATCTAAACTCGAGCCCTTTTGTTTCGATAGGATAACTGTATCTTTGTCTGGTTGCCATCGAGTCATCAAAGCCCATTCTACTCTAACTGGATTGGAACAATCTATGTCGGTGTCAACTATTGTCACCTGTTTCATGGAACGGTGACCATCTAGTGCAGCATGAATTGCCGCCATCCCATCCCCTTGTTTTTGTGGTTCTATGGCTACTACCGCAGAAAGCCAACCGCTACCCCCGTCAGTCATGTATACATCAGTGCAGGGAACTACTGCGTTTACTGCGGCCTTGATAGTGGGCGCTCTTGGAAGTCCCATCAGCGTTCTATGTTCAACTTCTGCTGGAATCAAAGCATGAAATACGGCTTGATTCCTGTGATGTACGGCATCATATTCGATAAGTGGCTCTTGTCTAACATCATCAACGGTGCCTGTGATATCGACATATGGTCCTTCATCATCATCTTGTAATGTAATTCTTGCTTCCATCGCAAATTCCGAATCTGCTGGAACCTGTATGCCATTTGGTAGACTTACTAGTTCGAGTGGTTTGCCATGCAATCTTTGGTGTAAAGCGGCTGCCACCGTTAATTCGTCCAAATCATGCGTGAACGACATTGCCGCTGCCAGCAAAACTGTTGCATCGGGTCCATTGACAACAGCGATATTAATCTCGTCACCATTTTCCCTAGCTTTGTCCGTCATTGTTCGAAGGTGGCGAGGTACAAACCTAGAAACACAATGATTACCATCCCGAAGGAATTGTCTGTGAAATGACATGTTTCGGATTCCATCATATTCCGCGATTATCACAGATGCCGATTGATACCTTCCCCTGTCTTCAGGATAATGCCATGGGATGGGAATTTTGGTCAAATCTGTAACTTCTTGTGTATTTTCAAAAACTGGACTATTTTCAGGAGATGTGATCTCAGGTTCTTGTGGATTTTCCATAGCCCACGCCAATATGTCAATTAGTTCTCCTGGCGTTATATCAAAAATAGAACAGAGTCGGTCTCTTGCTAACACATTAATTGCAGAACGTAGGCCCTTTGCTTCTGATATATTATTGAACACTATAGCCTTGTGGTCTATGGATTTTGAATGATTCAACATATCATGATTGACACTGATTTCATCGTTAATTTCAGTAGCCCCAGCCAACAGGTCCCTAAAGGCCATGTGAACGACCCGACGCACGCCGTGCTTCAATGTTAGCGAGGTTGAGGCACTCGCCCCCTCACCTTTGGTGAGTCCGTCACGCTCTTATATGGTGGGTAGGTCGGCGGGGCGTTCCTTCGAGGTGATTGTAATGGGTCGTGGATTGTTCTCTGGACCAAAGATGAAGAAGGATCGCAAGAAGTTCCGCTGGAACGAAAGGAAATTCAAGAACCGAGAAACCAAGAGGCGCCAAGGCGGTGTTCTCAAGCACGATCCTCTACGAGGGTCTACCCAAGCAAAGGGAATTGTGATTGAAAAGGTTGGTATTGAAGCTAAACAACCTAACTCAGGTATTCGTAAAGCGGTCAAGATATCCTTAATTCGAACAGGTAACAAATTAACAGCCTTTGCACCTGGAGATGGTGCTATTTCCTTCATTGATGAACACGATGAAGTCCTCGTGGAAGGTATCGGTGGAAGAATGGGAAGGTCATACGGTGACCTACCTGGTGTTAGATTCAAAGTAATCAAGGTAAATGGCGTATCGTTAGATGAAATGGTTCGCGGCCGTAAGGAGAAGCCAGTAAGGTGAGTAGCATGTCAGAGGAAGAAACTCAACAGGCTCAACCAATCGCCGGTATTGGAACCATGGTTTTCGGTAAGTGGGATGCTCAAGAAGTGGTTTGTGGCGACCCTGGTCTCGCTCCTTACATCAACCTCACAACTATTGGAACCCCACACAGTGGTGGTAGACATGCTAATGCTTGGTTCGGGAAGTCAAAACTTTCCGTTATTGAAAGATTCATCAACAACTTAATGCGAACTGGGAAGTTCAGTGGCAAGAAACAACACTGTGCTAAAGCCTTTGAAGCTGCATTAGACAATATCGCTGAGCGAACTGGAGAAAACCCGCTACAGCATTTCATTGATGCTATTGTAAACTCCGCTCCCTGCGAAGAGACTACTAGGATCAAGTTCGGTGCTGTAAGTCAACCTAAGGCTGTAGATTCGTCTCCAAGCCGTAGATTAGATGTAGCACTACGAAATTTGTCAATGGGTTGCGCTTCAGCTACAGCAAAGAGCACCCGTACTCTAACTCAAGGTATCATTTCCGAACTTAACAAAGCAGCAGCAGGTGACGTTGCATCATTTGCAGTTGGAAAGAAAGATGAGATTGAGCGCATTGCAGCATCTGCTCGATGATCGCTGATGATTTCTAATGTCAGTATCGAGAGTTGTATCACGTAGTGATACAATCGGCTTTATGAACCAATGTCAGGTCGACGGGCCATCCAGAGGTTGGTAGAATGGGTCGTAAGGAAGACAACATCGCAAGGGCTACTGAAGTCATGCATAAGCGAGACAAAATAAGGAATCTAGCTATAGCAGCTCACATTGACCATGGAAAAACCACACTTTCCGACAACCTGATTGCTGGAGCAGGCATGATGTCTGAGGACCTTGCCGGAAAATCTCGTGTATTGGATTTCGATGAACAAGAAAGCGCACGAGGAATTACAATTAACGCGGCTAGTGCATCTATGGTTCACAAAGTCGGAGAAGAAGATTATCTCATCAACCTCATCGATACTCCAGGTCACGTTGACTTCGGAGGCGACGTAACTCGTGCCATGAGAGCCGTTGATGGCTGTATCATTCTTGCCTGCGCGGTAGAAGGTACAATGCCCCAAACAGAGACTGTTGTCCGACAGGCGTTGAAGGAAAAGGTACGCCCAGTTCTTTTCATCAACAAGGTTGACCGTTTAATCAACGAATTACAGATTGATGGACCAGAAATGATGGCTAGATTTGAGAAAGTTATCGTCAAGGTCAACAAATTGATTCAGACCTTCGCCCCTGAAGACGTAAGAAAAGATTGGCAGGTGTCAGTGCAGAACGGCACGGTAGCCTTTGGCTCGGCCTACTATAACTGGGGAATGTCCGTTCCTTACATGCAAAAGTCGGGACTTAATTTCAAAGATATATTCGAGCATTGCGCTGCTGACGATCAAAAGGGTCTAGCAAAGAAAGCTCCAGTCCACGAAGTCCTACTGGACATGGCTGTTGAGACACTACCCTCACCTGTTGTCTCTCAGAAATACCGAATACCGAATATCTGGCAAGGAGACCTAGAAACACCAGAAGGAAAGGCGATGATGGAATGTGATTCTGAGGGACCACTTTCTTTGATGATTACGAAAATTTGGATGGACCCACATGCAGGAGAAGTTGCAGTAGGTCGTGTTTATTCCGGGTCTATCAAACATGGTGAATCACTTTGGGCAATTGGTGCCGGCAAGGCAGAAAGAGTTCAACAAGTGGCAATGATGGTTGGTGGAGATAGAATCCAGGTCCCTGCAGTAAGCGCAGGAAATATTGCCGCAATTACGGGAATAAGAAGCGCGGCTGCTGGAGTAACCATTTCCCGCGATAAGGATGCAGAACCATTCGAAGCAATTCGTCACTATTCAGAGCCGGTTGTTACCGTGGCTGTCGAACCAAAAGCAATGAAGGATTTACCGAAATTTATCGATGCGCTTAGAGGTCTAGCCAAGTCTGACGCTTCACTACAGGTTTTCACTAACCAAGAAACTGGTGAGGCTTTGCTTGCCGGAATGGGTGAATTACACCTTGAAATCACAGTCTATAGGCTTGAAGAAGAACAAGGGATCAAGGTGAACGTCAGCGAACCAATTGTTGTTTATCGAGAATCTATTGAATCAAATAACAGCGGTCGAGCATTCGAAGGAAAGTCTCCAAACCGACACAATAGATTCTACATCGAAGCTGAGCCACTTCCGCTAGAGGTCATCCAAGCGCTCCGGGAAGGTGTATTTGGTGACGGTACTGTCCGAAACAAAGACGCAAAGCAGGTTGGCGATAAATTTGCAGAATATGGTATGGAAAAAGACCTAATGAGAAAAATTTACGCTATCCATGGTACCAATGTATTAGTCAATGATACAAAGGGTATTCAGAACCTACACGAAACTCGAGAACTAATCATCGAAGGATTCAACGAAGTGTGTAAGAAAGGCCCAGTCGCAGAAGAACCAATGATGGGTGTTATGATGCGACTAGTGGATGCTAAATTACACGAAGACGCGATACACAGAGGCCCTGCTCAAACTATTCCCGCAGTTAGAAATGCCTGCAAGGGAGCACTAATTAGGTCAAGACCAGTCATTCTTGAGCCAATGCAGAATATACGTGTAGACGCTCCAAACGATGTTATTGGAGGTGTTACAAGAGAAGTCACCAACAGAAGGGGAATCATTGAGGATATGCCTGTTGACGGTGGCACAGCTTCTGTGATAGGAAAGATGCCCGTTGCTGAGACTTTTGGTTTCTCTAACGACATTCGTGCTGCTAGCCAAGGTCGAGCTGTTTGGAATACAGAAAATGCAGGATTCGAAATGCTACCTCCTTCTCTATTCGAGAAAACAGTAGGGGAAATTCGGGAAAGGAAAGGCCTCAAGGCTGAAGTTCCTAGCGAAGCAAACTATACTGATTGATCAATTGATTCTTACCAATTGGAAGTCAGTCATATCCCTTAGTAAATCTACAGCAGGTGTCTGCTCTAATTTGTCTAAGCATCCGTGTGCAATTCTGTGATGTTCCATTGCCCTATCCAAAGCATATTGAATTGAACCATTGTCATTCAGTTCTTGCACCGCAACGGCAAGTTCCGAGGTATCTGTTGTTTCTGTACCGAACAATTTGTGAAACGTAGGCAAATCCGCACCGCTTTCCAAAGCATGAATAGCAATGAGAGTTCTCTTACCTTGAACGATATCACTTCCCGCAGGTTTACCTAGAGTTTCGGTATCACTAGTCATGTCGATATAATCATCCATGATTTGGAAGCACAGTCCTAGATTGAGCCCCCAATTTGCCATATTTGCCACAGTTTCAATATCCGCACCTGCTAGAATAGCACCAGTTTCCGCGCATGTTTCGAACATTGCACTAGTCTTCCCTGCAATCATGGAAATATATTCATCTTCGGAAACGGAATCTCTATCCTCAAATTCAAAATCTTCTTGTTGACCTTCAGCTACATGTCGTACCATTTGTCCTATCGCGCTGACTACATGCCTGAGTTGAGAATCCTCGATATGCGAACTATCAGCTAGCATTTCAAACCCGAGTGCTAACATTGCATCTCCTGCATTTATCGCTGTTGGGTCATCATATGCGACATGTACAGCATCCAAGCCCCTACGAATCGGGTCTTGGTCCATAATATCATCATGAACCAAAGTGAAATTGTGAATGATTTCGATACATGCCCCTAGGGTATAATGCCCCTGATGTCCATTTCCAACTGCATCGCCCACCAGTCTTGGCATAATCGCACGCAATCGTTTCCCTCCACCGGTAAATAGGTGAGACATTGCCCCTCGTAGTCGTTCTTGTTGAATTTTTGATAGGTTTTCTTGTATAATTCCCTCAACAACTTCCTTATGTTGGCCCAATGCTGCTAATACATTACTAGCAGAATTTTCAGGATGTTGAACGGACAATTCGCCACACCTGATAATTTCTGAATTTTTATTGGAAATAATTCCATCGATAGTAAAATCTCCAGATTCCAGAAAATTATTGAAAATAGCCTCAAACCATGGGGCAATCAACTGACTTTTCCATCTCCCATTTCTTTCCATCATTTGGATTAAAGAATCATTATCTAACCAGTCTACGGATTGAATCTCGTTTCGATTGAAATCAACTTCACAATCAGCTTCTACGATTAGAACATGGTCGATTTCGTGCTCGACCCATTCCGAATCCCATCGGCATTTGTATTCAAATCTGCCAATATGGTGGAATTTCCAATCGTTAGTAATCGATCTAGGAATACCAAGTTCTTGGTCTAATTTTCTTCTTGCGGCTTCTTTCACACCTTCAATTGGGTCGTCATTTTCTCCAACAATGTCTAGTGGATGGCTACAACATGAGTTGGCCCAAACTGCTGGAAATGTAATTTTCTCAGAAGATCTTTGTTGCACTAATAATCTACCTTCACTATCGAAAATCAGTACACTAAATGCTCTGTGAAGAATTCCTTCTCCATGATGGGTTGTGAATTTGCTGGAACTATCAATCACATTATCGTCAGAGTCTAGACAAAGAACCAATTCTTCCATCATTTCAGCTTGTGATGAGTCTAGACCATCTAAGGGAGTTGAAGGCACGACCATACCAAACAATCCCTTTGAAGAGCATTAACCATATAATCGAAATGGAATACAAGAGCACTAATCTGACATCATTGCACTATCTGAGTTCCTCTCGTTGTACCAGTAGTCAGCAATTCAAGAACCCTCTCTGGTTTTCTACCATCAATAAACCAAACATTGGGAACTACCTTGGAGATTATGGATGCGGACTCTAATTTTAGGAATATACCGCCTGTTACATCTTGGGATGTGTCATGTTCTCCAGATACTTCCTGTTCCTTACTCCATATAGGAATCAATGATGCATTCGGGTTAGAGGGGGGTGCTGAGAGTAAGCCCTCAGTATCGCCTAACAAGAATATACAATGTGTAATTCCAGGAATCTCTTTTCCTATCCGTACCATCAAATCATCTCCGGATAAAATTCCGAATAATTTTGGTGGACTACAATCTACCACATCACCAAATGTGATTGGCACTACATCTTCGGAACTGTTTTCGATTGGAGATAAATCTCCGACAAAATCTGCTCCAACTTCACTGGCCCAATCAGAGGGAGGGAAACTCTGGCATTCTATATTGTGATTAGAGAAAGATTTGCAAACTTCGGTATTCAATTCTAACATGTCTTCTCGGATAGAAATTACAGCCTCTTTTTGTTGTTCGATGATATCTTCTTGGGCACCATTGGCTATATTCCATTGTTTGGCTTTGAGATGACCAAAAGAACCAGCCCCGTGTACAATTGTAACTTTGTGGTCGAGTCTCGATAATTCGCTCACGATTTGGGAAAGTTTCGTTATAGCATCTCTATCTACAGTCTTCATTTGGGACTTGGTGGTGATTAATCCACCGCCAAATTTCATTAGAATATGAGCCATAGTTTACGCGCTGGCCAAGGGACTAGACATTTTGTGTTATCCGATAACTTGGATGAATTATTGATGTTTACATTAAGTCAGATTCATTGCTCACCGACCTTTCCGACAAACATGACCGCTGACGGCGAACTAGACAGATTCCAGCGTTGGTTACAAAGTAGACTCGCGGATTCTGAGAACATAGAATCTGTTGAAGAAAGATTACGAACTTCGAATAGGATTCAAAATGCCATACAAGAATGTATTAACTTCAGACAAGCGATTATTGTTCAGCAGGCTGTTGCTAACCCGTTTGTGACACGGGATCAACCCGTACGTGCTGTAAACGAATCCGAGGTTAAGCCTGTAAGTTCAATTACGGGAATATGCAATAATTGTGAAGCCGAACTTACAGGCGACTTAGGGTTCTGTCCTTTGTGTGGTGAATATCAGTAAATTCACTCTTCTTCTTGCCATCGTGCACGAGCCAAGACATATTCCGGGTCATCGTTATCCACAACTGTCAGGTATTGAGATGGAACATTTTCAGTCAAGTAGACTGTCACTCCTGCGTGCCAAATAGTCTCACCAGCTGCATACATTTGTGCCGTATCTACCTCTAATATTGTTGGTAATTTGAAATGGACGTGACCGGCCTCTGCGGCGTTCCTAATGGTTGCTGATAGGTGAACATGTGCCCTTCCGCTTGGTGATATACCAACTTCGAGCAAGTTCTCTGCTTGTTCTGGGTCACATGGGAAGTAAAGTGCATCCGGTATGTTATCGGTGGGTAGATCTAGTTCGATTTCAACAGTGTGGCCATATGTCGCACGGATAGTGTTTCCACGTACCTCGTATCTTCCTTTAGGATCAGTTTCCGCTATTGCTGTGAAATGGTGTGGTCTCAACCAATGAAACCTCTTGTTGCCTTTTTTGAATTGTCTAATAATATCTTTAATGTCAATCCATCCATTAATATCCATTTCCAAATCAAATTTTTCTGGTGCGTGCCTGAGAACTAAGGCTAATTTCCTAGCTAGGCTATTCCTCTCACCTGTCCTCATGATGAATCGGCCTTCTTCATTGCATGCAGGACAAAGGTGATCATCAGCATAATATCCGTGTTTGGAGCATTCTCGTATCATTAATTCGCGCGACTTACGTTCCTTTCAAGAACCCGCCGGTCAACTAACCACATTGTCAGGTCACAATCTCAATGGTTATTGGGCTAATAGCGGACCGAGTAACGTGGATGCAGTCATAGTTGATTGGATGCGCTCTCCCTTCCATAGGGCGCACAAAGGTGCCCTCAAGGAAGTTAGACCAGATGAAATAGCGGGTCAAGTGGCTAGAGCCCTATTGTCTCGTAATAACATCCTAGCAGACCAAATTGACGATCTCTTGCTAGGTTGCGCTTATCCAGAAGGCGAACAAGGTTACAATATAGCAAGGCTAGTATCTTTTCTAAGCGGATTACCCGATACTGTACCTGGTGCTACATTCAACAGATTGTGTGGCTCTTCAATGGAGGCTATCCATGTAGCCGCCGGTAAGATTTCTACAGATTCTGGTAATTGTTTCCTCGTTGGGGGTATGGAGTCAATGTCTAGGGTAAAGAGGAGGGGGTTCAATTGGTCCCCTCATCCAGGATTAGAAGAATCGTATCCAGAAGCCTACATCAACATGGGAATTACAGCTGAAAACGTCGCGGATAAGTATTCAATAAGTCGTATTCGTCAAGAGGAATTTGCTCTTTCTTCACACGAAAAAGCACATTTGGCTCAATTAGAAGGCAATTTTGAAAACGAAATCTGTCCAATAGTTCATGGAGAAGAAACTATTGACTCTGATGGTTGTATTAGGCCTTCGAGTACTCTTGAATCAATGGCCGGTCTAAATCCGGTTTTCAAAGAAGTAGGGACTGTTACTGCGGCTACATCATCTCCATTAACTGATGGCGTATCTTTCTGCATAGTTTGTAGCGAGAGTTTTGCAATAGAGAATGGTCTGAATCCAATTGCTAGAATTGTTTCTGCATCCGTAACTGGATGTCCTCCTGAACTAATGGGTTTGGGCCCCATTTCTGCTTCTCGTCTATGTCTTGAACGCGCTGGTTGGTCGATTGAGGATGTAGATATTTGGGAATTAAATGAAGCATTTTCATCTCAGAGTCTAGCATGTATTGATGAATTAGGCATTGAAATGGACAAAATCAACCTTGATGGTGGGGCCATTTCACTTGGCCACCCATTAGGCGCATCTGGGGCGAGGATTACTTGTAAAGCCGCCTCGCTACTCAATCGTACTGGTAAGGACAAGGCTGTGGCTACCATGTGTATTGGTGGCGGAATGGGTATCGCAACTGCTCTAGAGAGATATTGAATCACTCTTCCTCAATCGAACTTACTAGTAATCCATCACAATTTGGACAACGATCATCCGGTCCTAGTAAACCGGGAATAACAGCCAATAGACTACTACAATGTGGGCAGGAAGCGTATACTTCTTCAGTCCTCAAAACTACATCGGATGGTTTACCTTGATTATACCACTCCATAAATTGTGGATTTCTAATAGTCGATACTCTCTTTCGGGTGGAGTTACCGAGTAATAGAAGCAATAAGCCCTGGGTGATGAGAAATATTTCCATAGCGAAAAATCCAACTATTGTTTGAATTAAGCCAACGGTAAGGAAAATCACCGAAAGAAATTGTTCCAAGTTTGCTAATCTGACATCGTATCCGTCTTTTGTCTGAAAAAAACCAATTATTACTATAGTTCCAAAAAAAAGCAATAGCAAACCAAATCCAAGAATAAATCCTAGAAATATATCGTTTCCATTTACAGATACGGATGCAAGAATTAAGGATAAAATCAGTAAATTCAAGCCGGCAAATATCGCCAACCTTCGTATCAGGTCGTTGGCCGCTAACTCACCCACAGTTCGACGAATGTATTGTCATCTAAGACTCAAACGGTCGGCGACGCACTCTTGAACGACATAGTACTCGTAGGTATTGTGACAAGGGACACCGGCGTCGCCATCCATAGCGATGCATTACTCGGAAAACGAGTCTTATTGGCCATAAGCGGTGGAATAGCTGCTGTTGAATCTGTGAGGTTGGCTAGAGAGTTGCGTAGGCATCAGGCAGATTTGACGGTGATTATGAGTGAGGAAGCAACGAAGATAATCACTCCTCTTGCAGTAAGTTGGGGCTCCGATACAATAGTCCATCAGGGATGGGCTAGCGAAATGTCTCAGTTAGATGACTTTGATGTAACACTAATTGCACCTGCTACAAGGAATACAATCTCAAAGCACGTACACGGAATAATGGACTCACCTTTGATGATGGCTCTCTCTGCAAGTAGAGGTCGTAAATCTAAACTCTGCTTTGTTCCATCAATGCACACTGACTTATTCGATGATCCGGTAACTACCGAACTTCTCGATGCATTACGTGACGAAGGTAGCCATGTGATATTTAACGAGGTTGACGAAGGCAAATTGAAACAACCAGATCCAATATCCATCGTCGCTGAAGTTTGTCATGTCGCAAATAGATCCCAATCCTCCAAATCAATTGCTATTACAATGGGGGCAAATAGGGCCCCAATTGATGCTGTTAGAGCCATTCAAAATGCTTCATCAGGTAGAACAGGCTGGATTATTGCAGAATATCTCCATCGTATGGGTCACAATGTTATTTGTATAGCCGGGAAAACCTCTGCTAATCCCTCATTTTCTCTTCCGAACGTGTTTCGTGATGGAACTCCCGATGGTATGCTGGAATTGTGCAAGGAAATAGCCACTGCGTCAAAACCCGACGTATGGATTCATGCTGCAGCAGTTTTGGATTATTTTACAGAGGCCGAACACGGTAAGAAACCAAGCGGTAAAGATAATTGGGAACTAAATCTTAACCCTGGAAGGAAACACATAGAAGAATTGAGGGGTCTAGTTGGGGATTCGATTCGTATAGGATTCAAGTTAGAATCAGATGTAGAAGTAGAGACTCTGATCCAAAGGGCTGAGGCACAAATTGAACGATATGGGGTTAACGCTGTTGTTGCTAATTTGAAGGAAGAAATGAACGACCCTAATAAATTGAGAGCAAGAATAGTTCACGATGATGGAAGAATCGAAGAAATTGAAGATGATTTTTCATTGGTCCATGCGATACAAGGCATAATCTCGCCAAATTGACTCCTCCTCCAGCGTCACATTCAAGCGATTATTGCTAGCGACAGCAATCATGGCGAGTCCCGACAAGGCCAAGAGAGGAATCCCCTCTAAGGGGGATTTCAACCTCTGGTATCCAGCAATCGTCGAAATTGCAGACCTTGTTGACAAAAGATACCCAATCAAAGGTATGGATGTCTGGAAGCCATATGGTTGGAAGGCAATGATGCTAATTGATGGATTAACTCGTGCCGAGATGGACCGTACCGGTCATGAAGAGTATAACTTCCCACTACTTGTTCCGGAAGATCTGTTGGAGAAAGAAAACCGCTTAGTCTCATTGTTAAAAAAGGCAAGAGAAGAAGGCGTTGATCCCGATGAATTAAGATTAGATGAAGAAGAAGCCGGATTCAAGAAAGAGGTGTATTGGGTTAAACACGCTGGAGAAAATGAGTTAGAATTACCCATGTTTCTCAGACCTACTAGCGAGACTCCAATGTACACTATGTTTCCATTATGGGTCAGGTCCCATGGAGATTTACCTCTGAAAACATTTCAGATAGTCAACACCTTCCGGTATGAAACTAAACAAACTAGGTCTTTCATTCGAGTTAGAGAAATTCATTTCTTTGAAGCCCATACCGCTCACAAGGATCAAGAAGGGGCTGATGCCCAAATAGAGGAAGACGCAATAATCGTGCAAAATTTGCTTCACGACCTATGTTTCCCTGCAATTGTTTCCAAGAGACCAGTATGGGACACCTTCCCTGGAGCTTGGTTCTCTAATGCTGTGGATGTTGTAATGCCCAATGGTCGAACACTACAAGTCGCCACCTATCATCATTACAAGGATCAATGGGCTAAGGCGTTTGATCTCAAATTCGAAGATGCAGAAGGGAAAACTCAGTTTTGTCACCAGACCACTTTCGGAATGTCAGAGAGGATGTTGGGCGCAGTTGTAGGGATGCATGGAGACGATGCCGGACTAATCTTCCCCCCTAAGGTTGCTCCCATTCAGATAGTCCTAATGCCGGTTGCTCAACATCTCGATGATAATGTAATACCTTCAATCAACAAAATAGCAGACACGCTCAAATCCGCTGGATACAGAGTAAAGGTTGATGATAGAGATATAAGACCTGGAGCAAAACATTACGATTGGGAAATAAAAGGCGTTCCACTTAGATTAGAATTAGGCCCTAGGGATCTCAAATCAGGTCAATTTGTGTTATCCATGAGAACAGGCGGAAAAGTAAGCCATGACGTGAATGATTTACTAAACGTGATTTCGGATTCTCTAGATTCCACCGAATCTGAACTTAGAAATCGGGCAGCAGTGCATATGGAAAATTTAGTGCTAGACTTCCCCGGTATAGAACAAACCTCTGATGGATGGAAACTAACCAAACCCCTTGAAGATGGTAAAGTCTACCAATTAGCCTTTGATGGGAACGATTCTGATGCTGAAATCTTAGAAAAAGCCACAGGACTTACTTTCTTAGGGGATTGCATTGATTCGTATAGTGAGCCTAAGCCCTGCGTAGTCACCGGTAGAATGACAACAAGAAAACAGCATTTGGCAAGGATGTACTAGTCTTACTTCTTACGTAGTGAGAATAGCAAAATTCCGAACAGGAACACGAGGATTCCAACCTCAATAATTTCTAGTTCCATCGTTTCTGTCCAGGAATTAGGTGATTGGTAATTTGCGATTTCACTTAGAATTAATTTGTCTTCACAGTTAGTCTCACTGTCTGGCTCATCACAGAGTGGAATAAAGGAACCATATCCTACCACTAAATTGGTCAAGATTAGTGAAATTGCAATGATAGTAAAAACAAACAGACCCCATCTTCTAGATTTGGGAGTTTCAGGAATTGGTTCCGGCGGGGCTATAGGTACAATTGGCATTTGGACCTCATGCTTCGCATCTCCATTTGGCTGGACTATTGACTCGGAAGGTCGTTCTGGGGCCTCAACTCCCATCTGTTCCAAAACTTCTCTTCCATAGATTGATTCTGCCATCTCATAGAGCTCTGGATTGTCTTCTAAATTCTCGGGATTGAGTGTTCCATCGAGAAGGTTCTTGATCTCATCCAGAGAAGACACAATGCCACCCCGATTACCTATTATTCTTGAATACAACCCAATATTGTGGGCGAAATTTCCTAATCTACAACATTGCTCTAGCCGCGGTTTCAATAGATTCGACAGTTAGTCCTACGAGACTTAGTAGCTCTTCAGTACCCCCGCTTTCACCAAATCTATCTTCCACACCTATCTTTCGGATTTTTGTAGGGTTATTTTCACTAAGGTATTCGCTTACTGCAGATCCTAATCCCCCGATGATTGAGTGGTCTTCAACAGTAACTATTCCCGAAACAGAATTCGCTAATTGGTCCAATAATACTGTGTCTAATGGTTTGATCGTATGCATGTCCACAACTGTCGCATTAATCCCATCTGAGCGTAAATTTTCCGCGGCTTCGAGTGCCTTATGGACCATTACACCGATTGCAATTATCGCCACATCATTTCCCTCCTTGAGAACAGAGCCCTTCCCAATTTGTATGGAATTTACAGTGTTCTCATCATAAATTCGAGGAGTCTTATTTCTTGCGGTTCTTGTGTAGGACGGATTCGGATGGTTGAGTAATTCTTTGGTCAATTTGGTTGCTGACAAATCATCGCTCGGGTGCATAACTGTCATTCCGGGTATGGTTCTGTAGAGAGCTAAATCCTCGATAGACTGAGCGCTACTACCATCTGTACCTGTGTGAATCCCTCCATGACTTCCACAGATATGAGCGACGAGACCGGGTCTAGCAAGTCCGTTTCTGACTTGTTCAAAGGCTCTTTCTGTAAAGATTGCAAATGTACTAGCAAACGGGACCTTTCCGCAAGATGCTAGTCCTGCTGCTACAAGAACCATATTTTGTTCTGCAATTCCCAATGAAATTGTTCGCTCTGGATACAATTCTCGGAAGAGGCAAGATTTGGTAGATTTCCCTAGGTCGGCTTCAATCACAACCACTCGTGGGTCATCTGCCAAGTTGAGTAATGCTGCACCATAACCATCACGGCTGGCTCCGCCAGTAGATGGTGCGCTCATACTAACTCCTCCATTGCCATCTTTAGCTCAGCGTCGTTAGGTGCTTTACCATGGAATGAGGGGTTATCTTCCATGAAGGATACACCTTTCCCTTTGACGGTGTGGGCTACTATGGCGGATGGAGCTGGAGTGTCCATTGACCATTGCAGAGCTTCGACAATAGCTTCCATATCGTGACCGTCGATTTCCTTAACCGACCAACCGAAGGCTTCTACCTTACTGGCGATGTCGCCAATCTCCATTTGGACATTTACGAAATCATCGTTTTGTATTCGGTTTCTATCAATGATTACGTGTAAATTGTCTAAATTATGGTAACTCGCAGCCATGAATGCTTCCCAGATCTGACCCTCTTGTGTTTCACCATCACCCAACATTACCCAAGTTTGGAAATCTAAACTATCCATTTTTGCTGCAAATGCTGTTCCTATTCCAAAGGATAATCCCATGCCTAAACTACCTGCCGAGAAGTCTACACCATTCGTCCATTTCATGTCGACATGTCCTTGACATACAGAACCTAAACTTCTGAAGCCATCCAAGTCTGATTGGTGCAGGAAATCGTGCTCTTTCAAAATAGCATATACTGCTGGTGAGGCATGACCTTTACTCATGATAAATCGATCTCTTTCGTTTGAATCTGGATTATTAGAATCTACATTTAGTTGAGTACCATATAGCCCCACGATTAGGTCGATTGCCGACAAAGACCCACCTGGGTGTCCTGCGCCTGCCTTGTGTATCATGTCCACTATTGACCTCCGGCAATTTTTTGCCACATTCTCTAAACTTTGAACAGATACTTCGGTTCCTTTCACGGTTGTTGCTAATCAAAAGGGCCTTTGATGATTTCCAGCCTCAAGTTTTCATCAAATTATAGATGGATTGAATATGGTCGAATTATTGGAGGGTTTTGTGAACAGGCCTATGCTTGAGACCACAGCGCCTCTAGGCGGGCACAAAGATTGGCGAAGTAATCTCAAATCGATGCCAATTCCGGAATCTGTATCATCCAATTCAGTATTAACTGAGGCACTAGAATCATTAATTAAAAATGGTAGGATTAACAGAAAACAAGCCCTTGATGTATACCAGGTGGCTGACCTCAACGCCATTTTTTCATTAGCTAATATGGTGAAACAATCTCGATTTGATAATCAAATATTTTTCAATCAAAATCTTCATGTAAACACAACAAACATTTGCGTTTTGGCTTGCAGATTTTGCGCATTCAGAAAGGGTCCACGACATTCTGATGCCTATGAGTTGAGTGTTGAGGAATATTTACATCGAATTGAACCGTATTCTGACAAAATTGATGAGGTCCATTCAGTAGGTGGATTACACCCTACTTGGACAATCGACCATTATCAAAAATTGTACAGTAGTGCCAAAAAGAAATTTCCACATATTCACATCAAATCTCTTACAGCAGTGGAGATTAAACACTTGGCGAAGAGGTCTAATTTATCTGTCCACGAAACCCTCCAGAAACTACATTCCTCTGGTTTAGATTCTATACCAGGTGGTGGAGCTGAAATTCTGGTCGACAAAATTCGCGATAGAATTTGCCGGGGGAAAGAAACTAGTAGTGAATACTTAGAGATACACAGAGAAGCTCATAAATTAGGAATTCCAACTAATTGTACGATGCTTTTTGGCACAATAGAATCGATAGAAGACAGAATCACTCATCTAGAATTACTTAGGGAACTGCAGGATGAAACTAATGGATTCCAATGTTTTGTCCCTTATCCATTTTTACCGGACTATACTAGGCTACCCGAGGCCCAATTGGCGACTTCGAATGAGATCTTACGAACAATCGCTATTTCCCGTTTGATGTTAGATAACATACCTCATATCAAGGCCTATCGAATGAATATTGGAGATTACGTGGCACAGATGGCATTGGTATCTGGGGCAGATGATATTGATGGCACTGTAGGTCACGAGGAAATTATGCATTCGGCGGGAAGCACTACCCCTCTGGATTCCCAAGTAGATGATTTAGTAAATTTAATTGAGGACACCAACCAATGCTCGATAAGAAGGAATTCAATATATTCCAAATTCGAAATGATTCGACCGCAGAAACATGAGATTAACAGTTTGCCTCTGCTCAATTAGATGTGGATAATATGTCGTGGACAAGCGTCGTTGGTCGGGTTGCCTTCACTAATTGCGATCCACTGTTTCACGGTTTAGATGAACGTTGGTCTGTATTATCCGCTCCACCTGCGTGGCTAACTGGTCATGTTCTTCGTAAGGATTGTTTAACGGCGCCAATACCAACCGCGGATTTTGCAAAACATTCAGATCAACTAATGTTACTACCTGACCTTGGAATTGTTGCAATGGGCGCCGTAGGTTCGGTAATTCTCTTCGGTTCAAGAGATATAGATCAAATGCGTGATATTGCACTACCATCTGATTCTTCAACCTCTAAAGTACTACTCCGCTGGTTGCTTAAACATCGGGGCTTAGATCCCAAATGTGTGGAGACTGGACCGGATCTTAATTCTATGTTGGATCTATGCGATGGGGCACTATTGATTGGAGATAGAGCACTAGCCGCAGCATCCCAATATCCAGAATTGGTCGCGTTAGATTTAGGTGGCGAATGGACAAAGGTAACTGGCTTACCTATGGTCTTTGGTGTATTTGCCTGTAGAAAGGATGGGCCTATAGAACAAATTACGGAAATACACAACGAATTAATTCAAAATTATCAATCCTTCAACACCGATTCTGATTGGAAGACCAAAGTAATTGAAAGTTCATCCCAACAAACCGGTATTGACAAAAATAGGATGGAATATTATTTCGACAATGAAGTGAGAAATACACTGGATGCTAATTCAACAGAAGGTTTGTTGCTATTTTTGAAAGAAGTATGCAAATTGGAAGAACAACCCGTTTGGGCTAAACTTGGGTAATTATTCTGAATAATCCAAGCGTTTACTTGCCACCCATTCCAGTAAGTCAAGTGCAACTTCACACGATTCTGCAATCACTACTTCATCATCATCAACGAATCTTTCTAGAACCTCTAATGCGGTCCTATCGCCAATAGCTCCCAATGCTTCAGCAGCTTCATGTCGGACCATTACATCTTCTTCTCCATCTTCTAATCTCTCAATTAAGTGAGGTACAGCATGCGGGTCTTGCATCTGTCCCATGACATAGGCTATTTCGTGTTTCAATAAAGCGGACTGTGACTCATAGGCTGCTGCCAATGCTTCAACTGAATCCTTGCCACCAATGTTACGCAATGCGAACAATGCCCTCATCCTTTGAAACATCTTTTCGTCCTCATTACATAGGACTTCTCGCAAATCTGCCACACTACGTTCACTGCTAGGTGGTGCTGGATCAACCGAATCAAACTCTGACCTCTCAGGTATGTTTTCAGTCATCTTCATTCACCCCGATAAATTCTATCGCATCAGTGTCTAATTCGTCATCGACTAACCCTATTTTTTGGCCTTCTTTCAAAAATAATCGAACCGCAGCCCTGCCTTCTGGGCCATAATCGAGCGTACGTGAATTTACGTACATCTGTACAAACTCTTTGTTTGTCTCATCATCAATTCCCCTGCCCCATAGTTTGGCAAATTCTAGAGCGGTGTCTGGGTCATTTAGTGAATGCTCAATGGATTTTTTAACATCGTTAGCCAATGAATTACAGAGATCTTCTCCTAAGTCACGTCGAACCACATTTCCTCCCAAAGGTAATGGTAAACCGGTTTTTTCGTTCCACCATACACCTAGGTCTTGGATTAGGTATACGCCTTCATCTTTCCATGTTAGTTGTCCTTCATGAATAATTAACCCAACATCATATTTTCCGTCAGCGACAGATGGTAAAATTTCGTCGAATGGGACTACTTCGACATCTACCTCACCCCAGGCTAATCTCAAAGCCAGATAGGCGGAGGTATCCAACCCGGGAACGGCAATGGTGCGTGATTTTGCCTCTTGCGAAGTCAACTGCTCGTTACCAATCAACATCGGACCATACCCTTCGCCCATTGATGCTCCACAATTCATTAGTGCATAATTTTCAATAATTTTTGGGAATGAATGTATACTTACTGCGGAAATCTCGTATTCTGAGTTTAGCGCTTTTTCATTCAGGGTTTGAATGTCTAGCAATACATGCTCGTAATGGCGCCCTGGAGTTTCCATTGCTCCTGTAGTAAGCGCATGAAACATGAATGCATCATCGGGATCTGGGGAATGCCCTATTCGGATGTGGATATCTTCCGATTCCATGACTCATGGCATCTCCCTCTAGTAAAAAATCACTTGTATACCGCAATCAGATTCTAAGTAAGTATCAAGAAGCAATTACTGTTCCAACAGAATATGCCAGACCCCTCCAAACTATCAACAGCTTCAGGCCAATTAGGCCCGGTTTGTGCAGTAACAGGTAAAGCCCTCACATTCGGAGAGGCTATCGTATTGGATGGAGAATATTTGTGTATAGAGGCTTATGTTGAAAAAACGGGAGCTGCGCCGTCTACAGATGGAAAAGAAGTTCAGGATTTGAACCTGGATTGACACCATCTTTGCGTTGAGTTCATCAGCCGCCTTCGATTTCGAATTATTATGTCCGGAGGATGGAGTCGCTTTGCGCTTCGCTTCTCTAGGTATTATGCCAGTTTATCCGTTGATGATCTCTGGACTCCACCTCGGTTGAGAAATAGGGAATGGATGTTCATCCAGTGGGGTGATAAACCAGTTGACCGCCATCGTGGCTTTACCTCTGAGGATTCACTATTATCGTATTTACAACAGAGAGGACCTCACTCCTCGTTTCACAGCACAGCATATTATCGTAAACCGATGGAGAGAAAAATGCTCGATAAGGGATGGTTAGGCGCTGACCTAATTTTCGATCTAGATGGCGACCATTTACCGGGTGTGTCTGACGCTGATTTCCCATCCATGATCGCATTGATCCAAGAACAAGCCTGGAGTTTATGGAATGATTTCTTAGAACCTGAATTCGATATGAAAAGGGAATTTGCTCAATTTACATTTTCTGGGCACAGAGGATTCCATATTCATGTTAGAGATCCAAATTTGATGGGTTTAGACTCAAACGCAAG
>CEUK01037867.1_pt1 | contig 32360 bp, 35 predicted proteins | sample 356451 | NCBI WGS metagenome assembly CEUK01 (sample SAMEA2622843, study PRJEB7988) | marine metagenome | isolation source: saline water (ENVO:00002010), including
TTTTTTATTTAAGAGACTTCTATTTCAGATATTTCCATTCGGATACCTGGGGGAGGTTTATCTCCAAGGTCTGTAAACCACACTAGAACTGCGCCGCCGGTTAGCCCTGTTAAATCTACTGTTGCATTACCTTGTGACGAAGTGATAGAACCGACCGATGCCCCCCAAGCAGCTAGTGAGCTTTGGGGTGAGTCAGCAACGAAAATTTCACCGGACCAACCTGTATTGGCTGTTTCAATTGCCACTCGCTGGAGTTCGTAAGGTTTCTTTAATTCTATAACTACCCCTACGCCATCCTTTAGGCCACCCATGGAACGATTTGCGTATGTTTCGCTGTACCAAATTGTTTCAGGATCTTCGTCTAATAGATTATCAATCAACTCGGGGTGCTCTACGCCGTCACCAAGTGGATCGAAGTCATCTGCTCCAAGCACGGATACCATCTCAAAAATAGGTGAAACTTCAGTATCAGATAATTCAGAATTATCTTCCGATTGAATAGATCCCGTTTCATCTTCAGTTTGTTCAATCGGATCTGTGTCCGATGTTTCAGGAGTTGCTGTCGCTTGCACTATTTCAGCGGGTTCAGAGTCATTATCTGAGCTAAAGGGGTTTCCATTTGCTGCAAAAACTATTCCAAGTACTAAGAAAAAAACAAAACCTGTCAGAAGAAATTTTGTTATGAATGTGTTTGGGTCAAAGGGCTTTGAATTTTGACTTTCGTCAATACCTTCCTCAGGTACATTCGTATTAGCTGATTCTTCTTCTAGATCATCAATAAAGTCCACAACACTAGAATATCTCTCAGTTACTTCTCCTGCCGTCGCTTTTTCAATTGATTTAAGAATTTCTTTTTTTACCGATTTTGAAAACAGGTTCTTTCTAGGAATGTTGAGTGAGCCAATAAGCATATATTGCAAGATTTTCCCGAGTGAAAAGATATCTGCATGCGTCGTTGATGCGCTTGTTATATCAATAAAATCCGAACGAAAATCAGCCTCATCTTGTTCATCTGTTATTAATTCAATATCAATGAGGCTTTTAAACTTATTAAAACCAAATCCTGAAACTTGAGGGCCTCTATCTGGGCATAAAAAAATATGTTTTGGGTCCAGAGTTTCATGGAAAACACCGTTTTCGTGTGCATATGAGAGAGCATCACCGATCTGTTTTGTTATTTGTAGTGCAAGAGTGAGAGATAGTGGTCCTGTTCGTTCCACGTAATCAAATAGTGTTTCTTCTTTTATTAACTCAATAACTATTGCTTCTAAGTCTTCGTCACCAGTTGTATCTAAAACCGTGATAATTGAAGGGTGGTTAAGTCTGGAAATAAGTTTTGCTTCTTTTCGAAATAACGAAATATGGTCGGAATTTGTTACTTGAAAGGGATCAGTAAGGACGACAGCGACGTCTCTTGATAACACCAAGTCTTTCGCCAACCATGTTTGAGTTCCCGACTCAGAGGAAATGAGCGATGTAAGAACATATCTCCCTGATAATTTTCGTCCAAGTAATATTCTTGTATCTGAATTAAAGGACTCAGTCACTTTACTTAACTATGTCCGAAGGACTATTGGACAAGATAAGTAACACCTAAGACTCTGGGGCCCCCATGCGTTCCAATAACTGCACCAAGTTGATTAATCCGGATCTGGTCTCTAGGAACGATATCAGAAATGAGTGTTGCGAATTCTTCGACATCTGGAGCATCTCCATGGATAATGCTCAATTCTGAAATTTCACCCTCACTTTCAAGGACTTCTTTGAGCCAGTTAAGTGACTTTTTTCTGGTTCGTTGACGTCCAGCTTCAACAACCTCTCCACTACTTAAATCAAGGCAAGGTTTGAATTGCAGCATTGTTCCCAACATCGCTTTCGCTCCTCCAATTCGTCCGCCTTTCTTGAGATTTTCAAGTGTGTCTAATGTTGCGAAGATCCTTGTCCTGCTCGTTAAGTTCTCAACTAAAGCGACTATTTCATCCATGGATCCACCATCTTTTGCTGCGCCGGCGGCTTTACGAATGATCGTTCCCAGACCGCACGTGATTGATTTTGAATCTATACATTTTACCGGCAAGGTATCAGCAAGCGCATCTGCAGCTAATTGCGCAGCTTGTCCTGTTGCAGAAAGGGCTAAAGATAAATTGATACAGATAACTCCGTCCGCTCCAGCTTCTGCACATCTTTTGAACGCTGCTTCAAATGCCCCAGGCGAAGGAGCAGCAGTTGATGGTAAAAGATCACTTTCGGCCATCTTCTGATAAAAGTCAGAAACTGAGAGGTCAACTAAATCAGTGTATTCAGCTTCTCCGAACCGGATAGAAAGAGGAACAATTTCAATACCAAGATCCTCAGCTTCTTCCAAACTAATATCACTGGCACTATCGGTAACAATACGAATCGTCATGGAACCCCCTAAAAGATTACAAAGGGGACTTTAATGCCGGCGTGCCATACATCCTAAAATTAAACGAAGATTTTCTTTAGAAAACCCTCTGAACAGGTAAAACACAATGGAAAATTTGTGGTTTTTTAGAAAAGTTGCAATATTTAACACAAAAATGATCCATATCGTCAACTACCCTTAGTTACATGGAAATCCTCTTTATCAGTAATGATATTTGCTTTGAACATCAGCCAAGTGGAAACCATCCGGAAAGACCTGACCGGTTATCGGCTGTGTTAGATGGACTCAAGCGAGCAAGAATGGGATCAACCATTACGAAACTTTCTGCTGAAGCAGTAGATGAAAATATAGTTCTTCAAGTCCACGATCAAGAACTTATTTCTGAATTGAAAAGAATATCTGACCAAGGAGGCGGCATTGTTGATGCCGATACAAGGATGAGTACAGCATCCTGGAAAGCGGCGCTCGTAGCTGCTGGGGCAGGGCTAAAAGCTATAGACGAACTGCAAAATGGAACCGCCACTTCAGCTTTTTGCGCAGTACGTCCACCCGGTCACCACGCAACAATATCCAAATCAATGGGTTTCTGTTTATTAAATAACGTTGCAGTAACAGCAAAGAAATTGAGAAATGAAGGAGAGAAAGTTCTTATTGTTGACTATGACGCTCATCATGGAAATGGAACCCAAGACGTCTTCTATTCCGATCCTAATGTTTTATTTATATCTCTCCATCAGATGCCTCTTTACCCCTGGACTGGAGCGGTTAATGAACGAGGAATAGGTGATGGGATAGGAACAACTCTAAATATTCCACTGAGACCGGGGACTACTGGAGATGTGTACTTGTCAGCATGGGAGAATCTCGCATTACCAATTATTGAGAAATTTGAGCCCACCTGGCTCATTATTTCAGCAGGGTTTGATGCACACCATAGAGACCCTCTTACAGAGTTAGGATTAACATCAGGGGACTACAACTTGCTTACTTCCCGAATAATCCAAACAGTACCCGCTGGACGTCGTCTAATCTTTTTAGAGGGAGGATATGATCTACAAGCTTTAGAACTATCAACTTGTGCGGTATTACACGCACTTGCTGATAAAGAAACACACCCTGAAGAATTATCTAATGGGGGTATTGGTAGCGAAGCAATTGATGAGGTCGCAGAAATATTACGTACTCATGAATATTGAACAATTCAATAAATTACTGGACTTTACGTCGCCGCTTAAAGAGTGTTTCACGTCAAGTGGTAAAGAGATTTATCTCGTAGGAGGTATTGTTCGGGATATACACGCAGGCTTGAATGATATTTTTGATCGTGATTTAGATTTCACGACTGATGCAACGCCTGAGGAAATTAAGACAATTATTCAACCGATAGCTGAAAATGTGTGGCTTTCCGGACAACAATTTGGAACGATAGGAGCCCAAATAAACGGAAAAACAATAGAAATTACAACGCATAGATCAGAATCGTATGTCTCAGAATCGCGAAAGCCAGTTGTCACTTTCTCAACTGATCTTCAAGAGGATCTTTCTCGTCGGGACTTCACTATCAACAGCATGGCTATCAATCTTGAATCTGGAAAACTTATCGATCCATATAATGGGTTGAGAGATCTTCAGCTGAAAATCCTGCGAACGCCACTTGATCCACATATTTCATTCTCTGAAGATCCTCTTAGAATGATGAGAGCTGCTCGGTTTATTTCCCGTTTTAACCTTACGCTCGACAAGGGAATTAAGGAAAGCGTAAATCAGTTAAAGGAGCGGCTTAGGATCGTTTCAGAAGAACGCATACGTGATGAGTTGAATAAATTACTTACTACCTCAGACCCAAACCCTGGGTTCAAGTTCTTGTTAAAAACAAATCTTTATGAAACGTTCTTGCCTGAGCTAAAGAGTTGCAAAAAGCAACATCGGATTCGTTACCTCAGACACGATCATTGCATACGTCTTGCAGCGTTGTTAATCAATATTGCTTCCGATTCAAGAAAGGCCAGATTGAAAGATCTGAAATATTCAAATCGGGAGATTGACACAATAGATAATTTGGTAAGTGCTTCTCAAATGATATTGGGGCAGCCAATGGATAACGCACACTATAGAAAGTGGTATTTACATGCTGGAGAAAATCGTCAAGGGTCAATTGAAATTGCCTCTATACAACGTGGCGCACGTAGAAAAATTGCAGCGATACATCGCAAAGCACGTCATCTGGATCAAGAATTAGAGGACTACACGCCCCCCTTCACAGGTTCTGAAATTATTAGTATTTTGTCGATGCCTCAAGGACCCGAGGTAGGGGAAGTTCTTCAACTACTTGAAAATATGTTTATAGAAAGTGGTCCTGTTAGTAATCAAGATGCACTCGATTTCTTAGCGGAGTGGGGAAAGGGTAAAGATAACTCAAAGAGAAAATAATGCTTCTACTCTCGCCCTAAATTAATGTTGACCCATGGCCTTTCTGCCTTCTCAGTTAACGAAAAAACGTCCAACTAGTGAGATAAGTTACGAACTTGAAAAGAGACGAATACTTGAGCAATATCGTACTGGAGTACTCTCAATCTACGATGTCTGTGATGCGCACCCAGAACTTATCAGAGCCGCACACAACTATTCTTACAAACAATTGGGAGACTGCCCTATATGTTCCGAGGACACTCTCGTAACAGTAAATTATGTCTTCGGGCCTCGATTGCCTTCGCATGGTCGCTGCGTAAATTCAAAGAGAGACTTTGATCGAATACGTAAAAGAAAAGGTTCATTTACATGTTATGAAGTGGAAGTTTGTACGGCTTGTTCATGGAACTATCTAAACCGAGCTTATCCGCTGTGAGCCGACGCAATATTATGTCCCGTTGCGTAACATCAACTAACTTAAAAGAAAAACCTCAGGAGAACTCATGCCTTTCTCACTTATACGATTTAACTTAATAGACCCAACACTAGACAGTCAGTCACTTTCCGATAGATATAAAGCCATGCTGGATATGGCTGAATTCGCTGACCAGAATGGGTTTTTCATGGCCACGTTCGAAGAGCACCATGGCGCTGACAATGCTTGGAGCCCGACACCATTAATGAATGCAGGGACTGTTCTCGCACGAACTACGACTTTGTCGGCATCAATATCAGCGTTACTACTGCCTTTACATGACCCGATCAGAGTCGCAGAAGACATTGCAGTCATTGACCTCATGAGTGGAGGGCGACTCACTGTCATTTTCGGCCTTGGGTATCGACCCAGTGAATATCAACTCATGGGTAAAGACTGGGATAACAGAGGAAAAATTATGGATGAGAGCATCCAGACATTACTAGATGCATGGACTGGCGAACCGTTTCAATATAAAGGAGAAACACATCGAATCACGCCGTCGCCATTAACGAAACCGCATCCATTAATTATGATTGGAGGAACAAGTAAAATTGCTGCACGCAGAGCTGCTAAATTCGGATTGCCGCTATCACCAGCTGCACACATGCCGGAACTAGAAGCGTATTATTACGAGCAATGCGAATTGAACGGTACACAAGGGTTCTGTGCCATGCCCGGAGAGGAGACACAGATGACCTTTGTCGCAGAGGACCCCGATAAAGCATGGGCTGAACTCGGACAGTATTTCTTAAACGAGGCATCCGTATATTCCAAATGGCAAACCTCAGACATCTCATCAGCTGTACATAGTCATGCCACAACCCCTGAAGAGTTACGAGAGGAAGGGATTTACCAAATAGTCACCCCTCAAGAAGCAAGTACGCTCGACCAAGTTGTCCATCACCCACTGTGCGGGGGGATGCCAATTGATAAAGCCTGGGAAAGCCTACAACTCTATGTTGATGCCCTCTAAGGCTAAAACTTCATTTTTGATGGGCATTTCAGACAAAACCCCTACACTATGAACAGAAAATACAACACCTACTTTTTTGTACGGAAGGGTGGCAATGGCGAAAAATTGGACAGCTCCACAAATTGCTAAACACAAAGTTAGTAATGGAAATGAACCACTTGTAATGCTCACTGCATATGATGCTCCGGGTGGCCGCATGGTCAGCGAAGCCGGTGCCGACATCATACTTGTAGGAGACACTCTCGCCATGGTCGTATTAGGTTACGAAGACACCATGCAAGTCACAATAGAAGACATGGTCCACCACACAGCCGCAGTTGCCAGAGCAGAGCCAGATGCCTTTATTGTTGCAGACCTTCCATGGATGAGTTACCACGTTTCACAAGAAGAAACAGTGAAGAATGCCGCACGGCTGATTCGTGCCGGAGCGAAAGCTGTCAAACTTGAAGGCGGCCAAGACAGAGTCTCAATGATTGAAGCAATCGTTAATGCAGAAATACCGGTAATGGGGCACCTAGGACTAACACCGCAATCCGTTCTCGCTCTAGGTGGATACAAGGTGCAAGGAAAATCAACCAATGCCGCCGTCGAAATTTCCTATGAAGCAAAAGCTTTAGCTCATGCAGGTTGCTTCGCCATAGTGCTTGAATGCGTTCCATCTCTGGTAGGGAAACTAATAACAGATTCGCTCCCAATACCAACTATCGGAATAGGCGCCGGACCTGATTGTGATGGCCAAGTACTGGTTTTCCATGATTTACTTGGAATCAATCATGACCTAAAACCAAAATTTGTACGAACCTACGCAAACCTTCAGGAGATCACAGTTTCAGCTCTTGAAACATACGCTGCAGACGTCAGAAGTAGAAACTTCCCATCGGAAGATGAGAGTTATCAACTATCTGACGAAGATGCCGAAGCTTTAGGACTGTACGGCGCGACGATTCCGAAAGATGAAGATCCGCTCGCGAGCTGGTAGACGTCGGTATTTGCAGTCAATGCCACTACGCTAGAGACAGCAAAATTTAACCTGCCCTCAGACCTGCTGAGGGCCCCGCATGCGGGACCAGAGGAGGAAAAACTCGTAGTGAGCACTCGAGCATACGAACTAATGATTATCGTAGATGGCGATCATGAGGACGCAACGGTAGATCAAATAGTCACACAAGTAGATACATGGGTCCAAGGCGAAAATGGAAGCCTTGCGAAAACTGACAAGTGGGGGAAGCGAAGATTCGCCTACGAAATCAATCACAAGACCGAAGGACATTATGTTGTTCTTGAAATGACAACAGGACAAATCAATATGGAACCACTTGAAAGATCTCTGCGACTTTCAGATGAAGTAGTTCGCCACAAACTCATCCGACTGCCAGATCATGAGGCGCAACGACGAGGGTTGATCTAAACTCACAAAAAGAACCTAAGAGACATCAAGGACTAAACAATGGCAAGAGACAACAACATAACAATTATCGGAAATCTAACCCGAGACCCTGAGCTACGATTCACACAAGGTGGAGCCGCCGTCACTGATATTGGGGTTGCCTGGAATGAAAGCAGAAGAAATAAAGAAACGCAGCAATGGGAAGACGTCCCCTCTTATTTTGATATTACCTGCTGGTTTGATTTAGCAGAGAACGTTGCAGCAACACTGCGAAAAGGCGACCGTGTTGTCGTAACTGGAAATCTGAAATGGGAATCATGGCAAACAGCTGATGGAGAATCCCGAAACAAAGTAAAAGTTGTCGCAGATGATGTCGCCCCTAGCCTTCGTTGGGCAACCATTGAAAACGGCGCCATTCAGCGAACTCAAAGTCGAGGCGGTGGCGGTGGCTATGATGCAGGATCCTCAGCGTCAACGCCTAGCTCCACACCTGCCTACGATCCGAACGAAGAACCATTTTAAATAAATAAGGAAAAGAATATGCCTCCTAAAAAAAATACGAAAAGAGCGAAAGCACCCTCAGCATTAGATCGACGAGGGAAGAAAAAAGTATCTATCTTGACGCAGGAAAAAATAGAATACGTTGATTGGAAAGACGTTAACCTCTTGCGGAGATTTACATCCGACCGGGCAAAGATCCGTGCTCGAAGAGTAACTGGTAATAGCGCTCAACAACAACGAGATGTTGCAATGGCTATTAAAAATGCAAGAGAAATGGCGTTGCTCCCATACGAAAATCGAGTCACCACTCAACGCGGTGGACGCGGAGGAGACCGTAGGCAACGTGATGATGATCGTAGACCAAGAGAACCAAGGGAAACAGACGCTCCTAAACAAACCACAACGCCGTCACCTCAAACTGAAGAAGTCAGCCAAGAAAATACCACTGAGGAGTCAACAGAATGAAAGTTGTACTTCGTGCCGACGTAGATGGTCTCGGATATAAGGGCGATATCGTATCAATTTCCGATGGCTACGCACAGAATAAGTTAATTCCACAGGGACTTGCGTTTAAGGCAACTGCAGGAGCCGAAAAAGAAGCTGAAAAGATGAGACAATCACGTGAATTACGTGCTTCAGAGGAAAAGGCAATGGCCGAAGAAATGGCCACCCGAATGGAAAATGAAAAGTTATCCATCACAGTGAATGCAGGAGACGGTGGCAAACTGTTTGGTTCCGTTTCAGCCACAGATATTAGTGAAGCTCTGTCAGATCAAAAAAATATAACAATCGATAAGAAACTAATCACGATTGCTGAAAGCATTAAAGAAGTGGGAACTTATCAAGTAGGCATCAAACCTCACCCAGATGTGGAATTCACTATTTCACTTGATGTCATTGCAGAGAGTAATTAGCAAGTCAAAACAAAATAGTCACTTGAGAAAACTCAACGGCAAGGCGAAATAGCCGAACAGAATGAAGAATTCTCGTATCAATTGTGGTCCTATTTTTGAAACTTTTTCTTGAAGAGAGTTACTCACAGGTCTTGTTATTTCATCCACAGAAAATTATCTAAAATCCACAGACTTTTTTCGGTTTTCCTATTGCATGTCACAGGCATCTGGCACCATTGTATATAACGCATGTCTGATCAATTTCTTCCTCCAGATGAACCACCGGAACGAGGACGATCAACTCGCGTTCCACCTCACAATATCGCAGCAGAAGAAGCCGTATTAGGAGCAATGCTGTTAAGTCGTGAAGCTATTGCTGACGCAATTGAAATTGTCACTGCTGATGATCTCTACAAGCCTGCTCACCAGAAAATATTTAATGCGATCACATCACTGTTTGCAGCGGGGGAGCCGGCTGACATCGTAACGGTAGCTGATGAGCTTGAACGTTCCGGCTTTCTTGAGGGATTAGGCGGAAACGCAACACTTATTGAACTTCAAGCGAACACTCCAGCAGCGACGAACACTACTGAATATGCACGGATTGTTTTTGAATTTGCTCAAATGCGTAGGTTAACAATGGCTGGTCGTGAAATTGCAGAAATCGGATTTTCTCAACCCGATGATGTCGTCAAAGCAGTTGATGAAGCAGAGACACTTATGTTTAGTCTCGCACAAGGGCGAGATACAAGTAGCTATTCAACTCTGGAGTCGCTTTTAGGGGAAACATTAAATCAGATTGAAGCCAGGGTTGAACGAGGAGATGAAGTTACTGGAACAGCAACTGGATTTTCAGAACTAGATCGGATACTTGCTGGGCTACAACCAAATAACCTTATTGTTGTCGGAGCTAGGCCAGCGATGGGAAAAACTAGTTTTGGGTTGAACATTGCTGCACACGCTGCAATGGAAACGAGTGCACCGGTACTGTTTTTCTCTCTAGAAATGAGTGAGTACGAGATAAGTCAAAGAATTTTGTGTACAGAAGCAAAAGTAGATTCAAGTAGGGTTCGTATCGGTAAGTTGACAGATGATGACTGGACTAAGATAAGCCATGCAGTAGGACGGCTCGGTAGTGCCCCGCTATGGATTGATGACAACCCGAACACCACAGTCATGGAAATCAGAGCTAAAGCACGAAGACTGAAAAGTAGAGTTGGGAATATCGGAATGATCGTAGTTGACTATCTTCAGCTCATGAGTGGTCGAATGCGTGCTGAGAATAGGCAAGTTGAGGTATCTGAGATAAGTCGAAGCTTAAAGATCTTGGCACGAGAGCTAGAGTGCCCGGTCGTTGCGTTATCCCAATTGAGTAGAAATCTTGAACAACGACAAGACAAAAGACCAATGCTTTCAGACTTGCGAGAATCAGGATCAATTGAACAAGATGCTGATGTCGTCATGTTCCTATATCGAGATGAGGTTTATGATACCGAATCTCCAGATCAAGGCATGGCTGAAGTTCTAGTAGCAAAACACCGCTCTGGTCCAACAGGAAGAGTGAAACTTGCTTGGCTGAAGCACTATACGAAATTTGCTGACATGGCGAGGACAAGTGATGATGAAGCTCCGACTCCTCAACACTATGAAGAGTATTAAAACATGTTTCTCGGCGAAAATCTCATCGTTTACTTGGTTCTTGCATTTGGTGGAGCGTTAGCAGTTGGCAACTTTCTAGCACTGGTAAGCACAAAAGAAGCCCCTGAAGATAGTGACTTTGAAAGGCCGCCGCTGTTTCGGTCAATTGTGATGATCCTGATAGGGGTTATTGCGGCAATTTGGGCCATTATTAGCTTGATTTGAAGTTAATTCCCTTAAATACCGATTCACTCTCTATCCTGATAACACTATGGTTGCAAGTGACGCGCAACGTCGATCAATTAGAGCTCAAGCTATCTCCATCGGTTTAGCAATATCGCCATTTGGTTTGGCGTTTGGCGCCCTCTGCGCTCAGTCGGGGGTCGGGGTCTGGGAAGCATTAGGTTTCTCATCCTTAGTATTTGGTGGTTCGTCGCAAATTGCTGCGGTGTCAGTTCTTGCCGATGAAGGCACTGTGATTGCAGCTGTCACTGCAGGTTTACTTTTGAATCTGCGATCGTTAGCGTTTGGAGTTTCGATGGCCCCTTCGTTAAAAGGGTCTTTTTTGTGGAGAGCTGGAGTGTCACAGTTAATGATTGATGAGTCAACAGCTATTGGGTCTTCTCAATCTACTCACGAACTTAGGCGGTATGGGTATCTTTGGGGCGGATTAAGTGTGTTTGTATTATGGAATGCAACAACGCTTATAGGTGTCTCCGTTTTATCGGAAGCAGAATCCTTAATTACAGATCTAGGAATTGATGCAACAATCCCCGCAGCTTTTCTCGGTTTGATTTGGAACAAGTTGGAAAATGTCAAACATAGAGTTGTTGCGCTTATTGGTGCAATAACTGCATTGATTCTTATTCCCATTACTCCAGCTGGAATTCCAGTGATTGCTGCTGCCTCAGCGATTATTTGGGTTCGGCCCTGGATTGTAAGAGAAGGTGATAACTATGAGTGATGCAGGTCTTGTTGTTGTTCTTTTAGGAGCCGGAACCTATGTGCTTAAAGCACTAGGGCCAATGTATTTTGGAAACAGCAGAGAATTGCCGACCAAATTTAAAACAATGGCGCTTTTGTTGCCAACACCATTGATAGCGGCTCTTGTGATAACCAGCACATTTAGCTCCGATAACGCACTTGCGTTTGATGCTCGAATTATTGGTGTTATAGCTGCGGGTCTCGCACTTTGGAAAAAACTTCCCTTTGTCTTTGTTGTGGTATTCGCTGCATTTGCTACCGCTATGTTTAGATTGTTGGTTGCGTGATTTCTGGTTGATGCGTTAAAGAAAAAACTGATCGGGAAAGATAAACAGGGGATAGGATACAGGTGTGAGCGAAGCCACAGAAAATCTCATGAACGAACCTAAGGTTGTTAGTAACGAGAAAGCCCAAAATACTTTCTCTACTGCAATGGTAATTTCAGGTATTCGTTGCGCCTTTACTTATGTGATCTTTCCTATTTTGGCACCTGCTTTGGGGATAGCGTCTGGGGTAGGGTCCGGGATTGGTTTAGTTGCGAGCATTATTGGAATCGCAGCCAATCTGTACAGCATCAAACGTTTTCATTCTTCCAATCATCAATGGAAATGGCGTATAACTGCTCTTAATGTGGCAGTGATTATATTGCTGGGCGTTTTGCTTATCTTAGATATAGCGTCACTGACTTAGGCATAGCAGAAAATACATTCAACCACTATCATGTAAAGCATGCTTGATAAAACAGGTGTTGCAGGATTCACGTCACGTTCACCTCTCGTAAATGACGAACCGCCAGTAGGAATACAAGTCAAAGACATCACTGTAGATATCGGAGCAAGCAGAATTCTTACAGACGTTTGCGTGCAAGCACCACAAGGTTCTTCACTTTCAATACTTGGGCCAAGTGGTTGTGGCAAAACGACACTGCTGCGCGTTCTTGCAGGTTTGCAGAAAACTAAAAGTGGATCAATCATGCTTGATGGTAGATGTGTTGTATCTGATCAGGTAGATATTCCACCGGAACAACGGAATGTGGGATTGGTGTTTCAGGATTGGGCTCTTTTCCCACATTTAACAGTGTTAGAAAATATTGTTTTTGGTTTAAAGAGATCTGATCGAAAGGCTCCTACCAAGGAAATTATGGAACTTCTTGAAATGGTAGGTATATCTGAACTAGCGGATCGCCTTCCTTCTTCACTTTCCGGTGGCCAGCAACAACGAGTTGCTTTAACAAGGGCTTTAGCTCCCCAACCCTCAATTCTTTTACTTGATGAGCCCTTTTCCAGCCTTGATACGGGTCTGCGAGTTGAGCTTCGGTCAGAAGTATCTGATCTTCTCAAATTACTAAATGTAACGAGTGTTTTTGTTACCCATGACCAGGATGAAGCGTTTACTCTTGGAGATGAAGTCGCAGTGATGAACGAGGGGAGAGTTGTTCAGCAGGATACACCATGGGAGATATACCATCACCCCACAAATGCGTGGGTTGCAAGCTTTGTTGGGGAAATAAATCAGATTCCTGGAGTTGCTTCAGGCGGAACAGCAGAGACATCCATAGGTACTGTGAGCCTTTGTAATACTGCACATGGTGCTGTCGATGTCATCGTGCGGCCTGAGGAGCTAGTACTGATTGATGGGACTGATTCGCTAATTACTCGTGTTGACTACTTTGGGCATGACACGATTTATGAGATCACGACGTCGTCTGGTGTCCATCTCCGGTGCCGACGAGGAGGTTCTCCTGCTCATCAAGTAGGAGATCGCGTAGACGTCAAACATTCTGGAATTACTTCTGTTAGTTTCCCGAAATAAACGGGGCTTCTAAAGAACTAGAGATGTAGTTTGGATAAATCTTTTGATGGTGTGATCTTTGCTCCTACAAAAGGGATGAGAGTATTTAGAAAATGCAAAGAGCCGAGTTCCTCATGGAACTCGGCTCTTTAATGTTTTTTTAGATTGTTCGTTTATCAGCCGTAAGAGCCAAATTCAGCAGGGGTAATGCCGAAGTACGCAATTACTGGATCAAGCACTGCTTGAATGTCTGCGACGCTTCCTGAACCTGGTTCATTCTCCATGTTGAGAATAGAATCAATTACAGATGTATCAATTCCGTTGTTTCCAAGGATTGGTTCAATAATTCTAAAGAAAGCCCAACCTTCAGCTTGGTGTACACGAGCTGCTTCAGTATCACCAGCTTCTAGATCTGAATAGACCTTTGCAGCGTATTTGATCGTAGCTTGAGCATAAGTTATGAACACATGCTTTGTAGCTTCACGAGCTGCTGAGATTGTTCCTGCTTCGTCACCAGCGAGTAGGGCGTCTCGGCCATCAATCATTGCGGCTAGAAGTCCTTCGTTGGCTAGAGCGGTTTCACCATCTGACCCGAGAGTTCCGAAGTCTTTGGCTCGCTTATTTGCGGTTGCAAAAGGTCCGCATCCTGGGGCTGCACCATGATAGAAAGCCCAAGCTTCGTCCCAGTTATGTACAGCTCCTTTTGCTACGTCAAAGTTGCCATCTGCAGCTTTCGCAAGAGCAGCATTGAGTTCGTGAACGACCCAGGCAATCATGATTTGGTTCATGATTCCTTTTTGGACACCTTGTTTACGAACAGCGTCTGATTCACCGGCCCAAACGCCAGTTCCATTAAGTGCCGCACTGACAAAGTCATCTAGTGGTGTTGGTGTTCCATAGTAAGTATCAACACCATGTTTCTTACCTTCACCAACTGCAAAGCCTCCAATTGTTCGAACTGAACCATCGGACTTCACGGAGTGAACACCATTGGCATAGATTTCAGCAATCTCGCTCCACTTATAGTCACCTACGATGTCGTTGATATCACAGATATCTTGAACAACTAGTCGGTGAGTGTCAACATTTGATGCGTATGCGTATCCACCATCTGCTGGTGTTGCATCAGCTGTTGGTACTCCGGCTGCTGTTGAAGATGAGCCCGAGCTAGAAGCAGAAGCAGAAGCAGAAGCTACTGCGGATGCTGAGCTAGAAGCCGATCCAGATGCCGATCCAGATGCTGACCCGGAACTGGAGCCTGAGCCAGAAGCTGAGGCTGAGCTTGAACTAGAACCGGAACCTGATGAGCTTTCTGAGCTATCGAGGTCTCTAACTGATCCTCCGTCATCATCACCACAACTAGCTGCGATCAAGCTGAATACAGCTAGAACCGACATGGCTAATAGTAAATATTTTTTGGATTTCAAAATTTCCTCCATTTATTGGGGTATAAGGGTTACCTAACATACCATCTTAGGTTAGCTTTTTAAAAGTGCAACACCTTGTGCCAAATTAATCATTCGAGTCCAGCAATGGCTTAAACGCTGTTGAGTTCTTTATAAACAGCTGGAACAACTTTCCGTAGATAGGGGAAAAGTTTAATGAAGCTTTCACCCGTGGTTCGGAAATGATAGCTGATAGGGACCTCAAGATAAACGTACCCTTTTGCAAGGAGATCTAGAGTAATGATTTGTGCGTAATTAAAATCGTGTATTACTTCTGCTGCTGATGCTGCAGCTGGAGAAAATGCACGGTATCCGCTCTGTCCATCTGTAATTTTACGTCTTGCAATAATTGATAGGATTTTTGTAAGCACAAGGTTGCCGAACCGTCGATGAGGTCGCATAAACTCAATGTCACCAAGAAATCTACTACCTACAACGTAATCTGCTTTTTCTTTGAGGATAGGAGCAACAAGGTTTTCAAGTTCTTCTGGAGGGTATTCACCATCTGCATCCGCAAAGACTATGGCGCTTGATTGGCGTTTTACTCCCTCAGATAAACCTACTCTTACAGCAGCACCCAGTCCCTGATTAGATTCAAGTGAAATAACTTCTGCGCCTGCCTTTTTTGCTATTTCCGCTGTTTTGTCTATCGATCCATCGTCTATCACCAGGCATTCAACGGGTAACCCGCAAACGGTATCTGGGACACGATCAATGCAGTCACCCACAGCGTCTTCTTCATTAAATGCAGGTAGGAATAACAGAACAGGGTTATCGGGGTAGTGGCTTTCAGGAAGAAGTTCTTCTGTCTTCTGTAATCTGAACCTCCCGATGAAGCTTGGCTGAGGAGATATCATTGCTACGGCCCCAGCTATAAGTGAATATGATGTCTTAAGCGCATGGGCAGTTAAAGCGGCCACTAGAGCAATTTCGGCGTCATACCCCAGAGTTGCATAAGCGGCGACTGCGGCTGCTTCGTACGTTCCAAATCCGCCTGGAGCTATGGCCGCGATTTGAGCTGCGACCGCAACAGTCGTGACGAGCAACGCATCAGGCCAAGAAACATCAAGTCCAGCCCAGTGAGCACTTTGCCAAACTAAAACTGACTCTAAGATCCATGCAATAGCAGTCAGGCCTATTGCTGTTGGCCCGGGTAAGGTAACAGCATCATTTCTTTTGACTATTCCCTTCAACCATTTCCATGATGCGATAGCGATCGCTAGTACCAGACCTATAACTAGCCAACCAAACCAACCAAGAATGTCAGAAAAGGCTGATGGAGCAATAATCACTCCGATCACGATTAAAGACAAAATATCTGCAGACCGTAATGTGAGCGTAGAGGCAGTTGCAGCGTCAAGAGATATATCACTTCTCTTAGTGATGCTTAAGACCCTTAGGGGCTCACCAAGGCGAAGGGGAAGTACATGGTTAGCGCCAAGTGATAAATGAATACCTGCGAGACTTTGCCCAAGAGTCATTGATGGTAAGACTTTTTTCCAAGCAATAGCTCTGAGGATAAATGCGATAAGGAACGCGCAAATGGCAATAACGACTTCAGCTGGTTTCTCACCAGCTTGTTGTAAGGCATCTTTAAATGCCGCATAATCCAAAAGTTGAAAAATAATGATTCCAGCAACCAAAAAACTGATGATCGAAAAACCTGCGATGATTTTGGGATCGTTCATCTTGCTGTGCTTAAAAGAAAAATTCATTACAATATGTTAGGGTAGCTTTACATTTTTTGAAAAGTCAGGATATGATTCTTTGTCATGATACTTAGAACTTTTCTTACAACCGTTTTATTTGCCTCACTACTATTTGGATGTGGAGGTAGTGACCCTGAATCTCTTGATGGTCGCGCCGCAGAAATTTATGGTGGTGAATGTTCCGGAGGAAATGGACGCTCCGTCACTATCTATTCCGGTCGAACCGAAAACTTGATCAACCCAGTACTCGAAGCCTTTGCATGTGAAACAGGTACCGACGTTCAAGTACGTTGGGGTTCCTCCATTAACTTAGCTCTTCTCCTCAATGAGGAAGGATCAAAGACACAAGCAGATGTCTTCCTTTCACGTTCCCCAGGTCCTGTCGGATACCTAGAATCTAAAGACTTACTTGGCCAAATTGGGGAAGATGTTCTTTCGCTAGTAGATGAACAAAATCATTCCGCTGCAGGAACATGGGTAGGGTTTTCAGGACGGAAGCGTGTGCTGGTTTATAACACGGATGAGTTCAGTCCCGAAACGCTTCCAGATTCAGTTTTTGACTTAACAGATCCAAAATTCAAAGGAAAGGTTGCTATCCCTGGAACAAACGGATCTTTCATAGACTGGTTCACAGTCTTCATTGACCAATATGGAGAAGAGACTGCCACGCAATGGCTAAATGACATGGTTGATAACGATGCAAAGTACTATCCAAACAATAGGTCCATCGTCGAAGCTGCAGGCCGTGGTGAAATCTCAATGGGATTAGTTAATCACTATTACAACTATCAAGAAGTAGCTGCTAACCCAGATACTCACAAGGCTTTGAACTATAGCTTTAATGACAACGACATAGGCTCTCTCCTTGTCATTACAGCTGCTACAAAACTTGCGTCATCTGAGAACGATGAAGCTGCGGAAGATCTTCTTGCATATCTATTAACTGCTCCTGTCCAACAGTACTTTACTGACCGGACATTTGAGTATCCCCTAGCAGCTGGAGTAGTACCAAATGCTGCACTTCCTGCATTAACAGCGCTTGAAATTGGGTCAGTTGATTTTGATAAACTTGGCGGAGGTTTTGAAGAAGCGTCGCGAATTGTTGAGGCGAGTGGCATCCTTAATAGGTGACACAAATAGAAATTAAGCGGGGCGCCCCAATTGGATTAAGGGTAGTTGTATTTGCGCTTGCCTTTCTTTTCAGCTTTCCTGGAATTTACCTTATTTGGCGGAACCTAACTGAGGATTCTGATCCTATAAGTCTTATTGGTACTGAGCGAATACTTTCTCCTCTTTGGCGGTCTGTTTCCTTGGCGTTGGCGGTTTCTGCTTCTGCTGCCGTTATCGGAACGTTACTTGCTTGGTTAACAAGCCGAACAGATATATACGGATGTAAAGTCTGGAAGTTACTACTTCCTATTCCTTTGGTCTTTCCCACATTTCTTGGCGCTGCCGCTTTCATTAGAACGATGAACCCTGGCGGGCTCTTGAATCGTTTTTTTTCGACTTTAGGGGTAGACCAGACAATTGAAATGCGAGGTTTCTTCGGAGCTTGGCTCGTGCTGACACTCTTTTGCTACCCATACGTGTACCTTCCAGTGGCAGCAAGATTTAGGCAATTACCGCGCTCTTTAGAAGAAAGTTCTCGTGTCCTAGGACAAACACCTATTAGAACATTTCAAAAGATAATTCTTCCTCAAGTTGGTCCAGTTATTGCAGCAGGAACACTTATTGTATTTCTGTATACGATCAGTGACTTTGGTGCTGTCCAATTAATGCGTTATGACACGTTGACCCGAAGTATTTTTACAGCTCAATTAGCTAACCAATCAGTTGCCTTAGCTTTAAGCCTTATCTTGTTATTGCTCGCGGGCGTAGTTGTTCTTTCAGAGCGTATATTTTCACGGGTTACGTTCAAAACAGATCAAGCTCTGATGGGAAAACCTCTGGAATATGAGTTGGGGAAATGGAAGATTCCTGCGTTTATCTTCACAACATTTGTAAGCCTCCTATCAATCGGGGCTCCTTTACTCGCTATTGGTGATTGGGCATCAGACGGAATTTTTCGCTCAACTGTCGGAGGGCGCCCGCTAACGATTGATCGGGAACAGGTCTGGGAGTCAGCGTGGAACACCCTATCAATTAGTGTGATTGCTGGAATAGCAGCTGTTCTTGCTGTGCTTCCAGTTGCTTATATTGTCGCTAAATATAAATCACGAATTGGGAGATTTTCTCATGCAGTTGTTATATCAACATTTGCGTTGCCTGGACTTCTAATCGCGTTAGCGATGCGTTTTTGGACGTTGCGAACGGATTGGGCATTTGACTTGTTTAACAATACGAAAGCATTGCTGGTATTTTCGTATGTTGTGCGGTTTGGGTCTCTCGCGATGGGGGTTGTTCTTCTTGCAGTTGCAGCTGTTCCTCAACGTCTACAAGATGCTGGAAGGACGCTTGGTGTTCAGCGCGGGTCTCGGTTCTTTAGAATTGATCTTCCGTTGATGACCCCTGGTTTAGGAGCAGCGGCTGGTTTAGTTATCCTTTCAACTATGAAAGAATTACCAATTACATTGCTTATCTCTCCATTAGGTTTTTCCACGTTAGCTACGAGGATATTTAGTTCCTTCGAAGATGCCTTTGTTACCGAAGCGGGAATAATGGCATTAGTTCTTGTACTTATATCCTTTTTCCTTACTTGGTTTTTGATTATTAGGAAAGCAGATCATTTCTGATGCGCTCGTTTACTCTTAAACTGGCGTTGGTTTTCTTCACTACGTTACTTATAGCGATGAGTGCTATCAATGCTAGGGCAACGTATGGAGCGAAGATCAGTGTAGATGAGCCGCAGTATCTCCTCACAGCATTGAGTCTTGCGGAAGATTTTGATCTTGATATCAGTGATGAACTTGATGAGCAACGCTACTTACCGTTTCATGAACTGAGATTGAATCAGCAAACCATTGATTTAAATGACTCTGGGCAACGAATTAGTCCACATGATCCACTGTTGCCATTATTTCTTGCGTTACCTATGGGGTTAGGTGGATGGCTTGCTTCAAAAGTTGCTTTAGCTGTACTAGCCGCGTTAACAGCAGTAGTTACGCTTTGGGTTGCTGTTAGAAGATTCAACGTTTCTACCAACATTGCTACAGCCGTTGTAGCAGTGCTTTTTGCATCGCCACCTATGACCTCGTATGCCACACAGATTTACCCTGAAATGCCAGCAGCACTTGCCCTCATCACTTCCATAGCGATTATTACCGGAGCCACAACGCGAAAAGCTGTTTTTGCCTTAATTCTTGCCCTAACAGCTCTGCCCTGGTTATCTGTCAAATATGTTCCTGTAACGGCCGCGTTAGCAGCATACTTTCTGTACAAAAATTGGAATAACGAACGAAAAAAAACCTACTTCTTCTCAGTAGTGATGGGGATATCTGCAATCGCTTACCTCATAATTCATAAACGTATTTATGGTGGGTGGACTGTTTACGCTTCCGGAGATCATTTCGTTAACGGCGAATTTGAAGTTGTCGGACGAAACCCAAACCTGGCTGCTAGAACACGACGATTATCTGGTTTACTTTTAGATCAACAGTTCGGTTTGATTCCTTGGACTCCAGCATTTTTTGCACTCATTCCCGCATTCGCATTCACTGTAATGGAGCGGTTTAAAGAAACGTTCCTTCTCCTCCTCTGTGCTGTTGTTGGGTGGTCTGTAGCTACCTGGGTTGCATTAACGATGCACGGGTGGTGGTGGCCAGGCAGACAACTTGTCGTAATTTTGCCAACTGCAATTATTGCGATGGCGATACTCGCAGAAAAATTCAAAGCTTGGAGATGGTTTATTTATCTGGGAGGGATCTCAGGAGTCACTGCTTGGCTGTGGCTAGCATTTGAAGCAACAACCGACAGAAGAACCCTTGTAGTTGACTTCTACGAGACTAGCTATCCGGTATATCAAGCACTTGCAGATGTGCTCCCTGATTTCACTGACTTTGACCAATCTGCAGTTTTGTCGAATGGCATATGGTTAACTGGGATTGCTGTTGCCACCATCCTTACGGTTACCAGAAAGACGAAAGTTCCAACAAAGCGTCCATTCATACGCTATGAGACTCACACGCAAACATTGAAGATTCAAGGGACAAAAAGCAAGTTAAAGATTTCCAAACAAGTTTTTGAGGAACACTAATTTTGACTAAAGCGTGGGAACTAGCTCTTGGGCCAGCGAAAGATGTTGCTTTTTCAGCCCATCCATAAGTGAAGTCGTCGCTTCCCAGCCAAGCAGGCTCTTTACGCTAGCAGTTGAGGCAGTAGTTACTTTAGGGTCTCCTGGAGGAAGAGGATAGTTATCTATACGCGTTTTTGAACCTGTGATTTCTTGAACCATATCGATCACTTCATTCAGTGACGCAGACACTCCACCTCCAATATCAAGAGGTTCCAATTGTGAGTCATCAAGGTGCAATCCAGCCAGTATCGTCGCTTCAACAACATCTTCAACGAAAGTGAACTCTCTTGATTGTGTTCCATCTCCGCGAAGCGGAAACCTGTATGAACCCGGCAAAGAGGCTCGAAACAGCCTATTCATAGCCATGTCTGGTCTCTGGCGGGGACCATATACCGTGAAGTACCGAAGAGGGACGAGAGATAAACCTCGTTCATGATAAACAGTAGCGAGTTGCTCACACGCAGCTTTTGAAACCCCGTACGGACTTATCGGTTGGATTTTCCTTCCTTCTTTTGTAGCTGTTGACCCATAAATTGATGAGCTAGACGCAAAAGCGACTTTCTTTACGTTTGCTGAAAGTGCGGCTTCAAATATTCGTTGTGTCCCATAGATATTAATTTCTACATTATCTAGGAAACCATTTCCCCAAGAATCTTGAACACCCGGGCGAGCTGCCAAATGAAAAACAGTATCATTACTTTGCAGTAATGAAGAAAAATCAAATGTTCGAATATCACTTTTGATGAGCTCAAAAGATGCATTGTCCAGAGATTGGCTTAGATTTCTGTGTTTACTATCAGGATCATACCATGGGTCAAAATTATCAATGCCAATAACCTTGTGACCTCTTCGCAGAAGTTCCTCAGATAAATGGGATCCTATAAAACCGGCTACACCGGTAATGATTGCACGTGTCATTGTTTAAAAGATTATTGTAGAGTTATTCAAGCGCAGTTTACGCAACTAATTAGGCTTACTTTACATACTGAATAGGAAGACGACAACCCATGGGTTTATTTGGAATACTTACATGGCTGAGATAGCAATTATCGGGTCAGGTCCTGCTGGGTTGATGGCTGCATTGAGAGCTGCGGAACTGGGGCATGAGGTAAAAGTTTTTGAATCAGCTCCAACGGTTGGAGGAATGTCAGGAAGTTTTGATGTTGCCGGATTACGCGTTGATTATGGATCGCATCGCCTGCACCCATCTACTCCACCGCACCTTCTAAATAGGATTTCATCACTCCTTGGCGATGATCTTCAGACCAGAGAACGCAACGGTCGAATTCGGTTATATGACAGGTGGGTTTCCTTTCCATTACGAACAACGAATATGATTCGTCACCTTCCATTATCGTTCTCATTTAATTCCGGGTTGGACATCCTCCAGCGCCCTTTTACAAAACGAGCTGATCTTACATTCGATGATGAAGTTACGAATCGTCTGGGTAGAACAGTTGCTTCAGAGTTCTACGGCCCGTATGCAGAAAAGCTTTGGGGTGTTCCAGCTAACCAGCTAGATGGCGAACAAGCCCGCAGGCGTGTTTCCGCTTCATCTCCATTGGCAATCATTAAACGCTTAATTAGATCTTCAACTCCTACTGGGCGTACGTTTCTTTATCCACAAAGGGGGTATGGTCAGATTGTTGAAGCCATCGCTAATGCATTTATTGATAGCGGAGGAGAAATACATACAAATTCCCCAGTCACACACATCCATGTCGAAAATGAGTCAATCCAAATAGTTGCTGGAGGGAATGGTCTTTCAGCTAGACATGTCTGGTCTACTGCTCCTCTCACGAAACTTACTGACATCGTTGATCCAAAGCCACCAAAAGAAGTATTGGATGCTGCGTCGTCCTTACGGGTGAGGGGCATGGTACTTGCATATCTTGTGCTTGATCAGGATCAATATACGGAATATGACGCTCACTATTTACCAAGCCAGGAGACGAACATAGCTCGGCTTTCGGAACCAAAAAATTACAGAGATGGCATTGACCCAGAGGGAGTAACAGTACTTTGTGCAGAAATTCCATGTTGGTGTGACGATGATGTCTGGAATAGTTCTGACCAGGAAATTGGAGATTTAGTTATGGCAGATTTAGTGAAGTTAGGGTTGCCATCTGCCAGACATGTTGAAACACAAACGAGAAGACTGCCGTCGGTTTATCCTGTTTTTGAACGTGCAACAATGAAAGATCGAGAGAGGCTTCTTGAATGGGGCCAAACACTTGGGAATCTCATTCCATTTGGTCGACAAGGATTTCTCGTGCCAGATAATCTTCACCACACACTTGGTATGGGCTGGGACTTAGCAGAATCTATTGGCGAAGAAACGGAGTTGAACTTCGGCCGTTGGAAAGATTCAGTTGAGCGCTTTAAGCAAAACATAGTTGAAGATTAATTTTTAAAAATATAGCAAGTACGACTTGCAAAAAGTGTTAGGCATACCTAATATAAAGATGTGGATTACGGTAAACATCGCTTAACAACTTCCCCAGATGGAGACCTGCGTCCACATCTACATATAACAAAAGCAAAAAAAGATCTAGAAACTGTGCGGCTGGCTGTGCGGCCGCACAGTTTCTATCTTTAAGGTGAGGATTTCCATGGGGGACAAATTCGAACAGCTTCGCTTATCAACAGCGCTAGCACATTTAATACCAGGCGCAGAACTTATTCTCCGCAGTCACGATGACGCTGAATACCTTGTTGGAAACCATCCAAGCGCTGACTTTACGTTATGTGAAATGCGAAAACTGATAGCTTCGAGCGCCTGCCCAAGTAGGCCAGACTTCACGAAATGGATACAGGAATTTGAAATTCGCGGAGCTGCTAGCGACCTTGGCGTAGGGATTTACAGAAGTCTGCAGAGCAAAGGAATGTCACGATGGTTCAGCACCACTCTGCGACCTGAAACCGTGTATGAATCACTAGACAATGCTGACATCGATGGCATCTGTTCTATTCCAGTAGATGCGACAATCACTCCTGATGCACTCTTAGGGGTAACTACGGTTGAGATATCTGTGGAAGAAGACGTTTCCGATGACACACTAAACGAGTTAGTTCTAATTGGCTACAGTTCTTGTTTGATTAATGAGATTACTAGCTCATTAGAAAATGGAACTGCGTGTGGTGCCCCTAATCAACAAACTGATAGGCGACGCACACAGAACTCTTAAAGAGTTCTTACTTGCTGTTAGGGAGTGCAGACAAGAATTCGTTGAGAGGCAAATGCACCTACACCGACCTGTCTGCCCTTGACGTCAACCGTGGTTGTCCCGTCAGGTGAAACGGCAGTAACGGTTCCGTTTTCTCCAGGAATGAGGTTTGATTCCTCTAGAAATTCAAGTAGTCCCGGTTGGAACTCTAATTCCTCAGGTATTCGCTCAATGACAAATTCGTTGCCGACAGTTATCTCAGCAAGAGCAGATGTGCCTTCGGGAGTTTGGTAATCAGAGCCAGGGATGGGGTTGCCATGTGGGCATGTTGTTGGGTCCTCAAGAAGTTTCAAGAACGCGGCTTCAACTCTAGGAGACACTACGTGTTCCCATTTACCAGCTTCGTGATGAGCTTCAGCCCAGCTAAGTCCAAGAACATCTGTTAGAAAACGTTCCGCGAGACGATGGCGTCGAACAACCTGGTTGGCTAACTTTGCTCCTTTAGAAGTCAGGTTAATAGAGTTACCTGTCATTTTGATAAGTCCGGCGTCGTTCATTTTTTTGACCATTTCAGAAACAGCTGGTCGTGACACCTGCAACCGCTCAACGATCCTTGCCTGAATGACATCAACTCCATCTTCCTGCAGTTCAAATATTGTCTCACAATATTCTTCGAAGGCTGGGTGGTAATCAGTTGTTTGATAGGGCATATTGACATTCTAGCTCATGTTGTTGGGGAGTGGTAGTGGAAAATGACACACTATTAATTTTCTCCCGTGCGTATTTGCTCTAAATTCAACGACGTGGACAATACTGTAGGCCTCATTGTGAACCCCAGATCTGGTGGGGATGTTCGAAGAGCAGTAGCGGCCGCTGCGCGGTCAACATTAGAGGACAAGGTAAGTATTGTTCGAAGAATTGTTCTGGGTTCTATGGCTGCGGGAGTGACAACATTCCACGCAAACTATGAACCCATGCAAATCGTTCGCAGAGCAACCGAAACCATACGAGATATCAATGTTGTATATGTCAATGATTCAATGACCTTTACAGAAGAAGATTCAACAATAGCGGCACAATTGATGAAAGATAATGGAGTTCCATGTGCAGCCGTATTAGGTGGCGATGGAACGAACAGAGCCGTCACGAAAGGGTGGATGGACATACCTGTTATTCCTATTTCAACTGGAACAAATAACGCATTTCCCGTGTTTATTGAACCAACCGTGGCTGGGACCGCACTGGGTCTTGTCTCTACAGGAGTTGTAGGTCTTGAAGATGTAACAAATCAGTCAAAATTGATTCACGTAGCAGACAATGAAGGAGATATTGACCTTGCACTAATTGACGCTGTCGCTGTTAATGACCCCTATGTTGGATCATTGGAGCTTTTCGATCCTGAAACAATGGTTCTTGCAATACTCACACAAGCTGACCCTATTGCCATAGGGTTTTCATCAGTCGGAGGGCTTTTACAGCCGGTCTCAGGTGAAGATGACCATGCTTTGCTTGTCCGGTTCGCTCCCATCGGCAGTGGAAGAGATGAAATGGTTATCAAGGCGCCGACAGCGCCTGGTCATTACGACAGTATCGGCATACATGAAGTCTCAACGTTTCCTTTTGGTGAAACAGTTGCAGTCCAAGGAGAAGTCTTGTTGGCCTTTGATGGTGAACGTAAATTGCGTGTGCGAAATGATCAAACCGTGAATCTATCTGTTCGTCGAGATGGACCTCAAGTAATTGACCCAGCTAGAGCGGTTACGTTAGGGCGCTCTGTAATGATCAATTCCTAAATATCAGGGATTCCCATATCAAAGTTTGATGATCGTATCCCTCCATCAACGCCAAGAACCTGACCGGTCACATAGGACGCAGCGGGCGAAGCCAAATACAGTGCCGCCGCTGTAATATCAGCGACTTCTCCTAACCGCCGCATCGGTGTCCCGGAAACCATTGCATCATGAATCTCATCATTCGTAAGCACAATGTCAAGCGCCGATGTCTTAATCGCACCAGGTGCGATCGCATTGACACGAACGCGGGGAGCCAGATCAAGAGACGCATGAATGGTGAGTTGAATCATCGCAGCTTTCGCAGTTCCATACGCAGCAAAGCCTCTGCTAGGAAACCGGCCCGCAGCTGACGCAATATTAATGACACTACCGTTGCCCGATTCAGCTAACAGGGGAGCACTGATCTGAATCAAATCAAACGCTGTTTTCACATTCCACTCCAACGCATCACTAAATGCACGCTCAGTCGTATCCATGAAAGCTGAAGGCATCGACCCGCCAACATTATTCACAACCGTTGATACCCCACCGAATTCGCTCACAGCAGTATCAACCAATTGTTGCATACCTGTTCGCTCCGAGAGGTCACCCGCTACATACACGGCCTCGCCACCAAGAGCATCAATCTCATCAACGACCATTGCAAGGTCTTCTTCACTGCGCGACCCAATAACAACTTTCGCCCCCGCCTGCGCGAAACCAATAGCGATACCTTTACCAATGCCTCTACTCGCTCCAGTCACCACAGCAACATGGCCTTGTAGGTGAAATAAATCAGTAACCATGACTTTATGTTGTCTCAGAAACCACCGAGTTGCACATCAATTCATGAAATGCGTGGCGAACACAGCAATGCCAGACATACTAAAACCATGACAAATGACAGCACAGCCCCCTCATTACTCCCACCAGACGACGACTTGGACATCATTCATACCCGCAGATACGAAACCCGCGTCTACAGATTGAATGAATCAGAAATGCTGGTACGAGGAGCTATTACAGATACAAAACCACCAGGACTCTACGTCATTGATGATCCCGATGAACTTGAAATACACCAAATGCAGATCGAAATGAAAGTAAAAGTACCAGAATTGGAAATCATCGATGCAAAAGCTGGATTTGAAACCCATCCGCATACCTCATGTCCACGCATTCTAGACCACTACAAAAACCTTATTGGGTTAAACATCGCCCGAGGATTCACTCACAAGGTACGTGAACTATTTGGCGGACCAAGAGGTTGCACACATATAACAGCCCTGTTGCAGGCAATGGCTCCGGCTGTCGTGCAGGCAACTTGGTCTATGGCGGTACGCAAAAGACGAGATGACGGTGTCGCCCCAGGCGCAGTCGATAAAAACCGTGAAAACATGCTCGCAGGGAATATCAATACCTGTCACGTATGGGCAGAAGACGGAGACCACCTTCAAGAAGTCCGAGAAGGCAAGCCACCGGAACCCCCGCTTCAAGTCACCGAACGTCTTATCCAACTAGGGCGCAAACCCGAAGAGTGGAGAGTGTTTTAGCTAAACGACCATTTTCCATTTTCATCAAAATGGAGTTCGCTCAATTCACCATCACGGATTTCCCGATCTGTTCCCAATGCAACGGAAACTTTCTGATAATTCCACTTCATCACATCCAACGTCAACTCAATTAACTGATCATCAGTAAAGAACTCCCGAAGCTCTTCAAGTAATTCCTGCTTTATCGAGTTTGGTTGTGTCATTAAGTCAGTAGCAAAGGCCACAGCTACCTTATGGTGAGGGTCCATGCCCTCCCCGTTCTGTAACGCTTTTTGGGCAGTGTCCTCATCTAAACCATGTTCTCTAGCAACTGCTAGACGCAGAGAACGTCACGTGTGGCAATCGTGATGTTCAGCGCAACGCAAACGAACCATCTCAGTCGTAATCGGATCAACCAAATCTAACTGGACTACTTGCTCTTGCCATCGCGACAGCGCCTCACGAAACAACGCATTAAAAGATGAAGATTCTACTCGTTGTGTTCGCATCATGTTCCAGTGCTTCCAAGGAGTTTGCTCCACACGAGCAATAAACGGATTCGCTGCTCCACAACCAACAACGCATTCACAAACGTCACAAACCCTTCCTCACCAAGATACTCACGAACAGCAGTAGCCGAGGCATCAGGAATAGATGAAACGTCAATAATGAATTCTTCTGTGAAGCGTAAACATGACTTTTCCTCATCGGTAAAGATATTTGATGTAGACCACTGCGTAATAGCGTCAGCCTTGGAAGGGTTAAGGTATTGTTTCGCGGACGCTACTTCCTCATCACACCCTAAAATCATCGCAACACGTAACTTGCACATACTTAACAACTCTTTATCAACCACATCCCATGCGAGATCATGAATATTCGCTAATTCTTTCTTCACACCAGCGCGCTCACCCAAAACCTCATCAAAGAATTGTGACGTTGAACGTGCCATACCTACACAATAGGCGCACGCACAAAGAAACTTCATATCCCTTTTGGAAGTTCCACCAACCTGATGCAACATACACATAGGAGGACGTATGGAACCACTAATCAGATACCCAATCGTGCAACACGCATGGTTTGTCAACGACATCGAAGAAGCATGCAAAAAATGGAACAGAGTCACCGGAGCAGGACCATTCTTCGTAACCAGAGGACACTGGGGCGACCGTCACCTATACCGAGGAGAAGAAATGACAGTCCCATTGGACTACGGTTTCGGATACCACGGCGACACCCACGTCCAGTTCATTCAACAAAACGAAGAAGGCTCATCAATCTACAGAGACATGTTCCAAGTAGGCGAAGAAGGCTTCCACCACATCGGCATGCTCGTCCCCGACGAAGACATCGAAAAAGAAGGCGAAAAATATGAAGCCGCAGGCTTCCCAGTCGCCTCATCACTATGGTCAGTCGCCAACGTCATCTACGTCGACACACGCGAAGCTATTGGATGCTTCCTCGAACTCCATGGAGATAACCCCGGTATCAGAGACGTCTTCGCAGGATGGAAAAAAGCAGCTGACGAATGGGACGGCGTAACAAACCTAATACGAGGAAACAGAGCCTAAGTATATTCAAGTTCATCGCTGATATGAAAAAGCTTTAACGTATCGGGCAGAGGCTCGAAAATTGCTATCTAACCAAATGATGAGCAATTACCTCCACGACCACCACACGTCTTCGCAAACTCTCTGATCTCGCTGTCCGGCGATAAGTCACTTAAAAGCACACATGCATCATCATTTCCGTCACTGCAATCTGCATACAGTGCATCGAGGTCAAGGCTTCCCCCTCCCCAAGGTACTGTATTTGGTGTTTCGATTTCGCAGTCCCGTCCACCGCACGTTAAGGCGAAAGATTCATATTCGCTATCTACTGGAGATTCCTCCCAGAGAAGTTGACAGGCCCAATCATCTCCATCAGCGCAAGAATCATATAAGTCGTCCAGATAATTGTCATCTCCATAGTTCATAGGTATGCCTAGGGTTGTGATGTCGCAATCCCGTCCACCGCACGTTAAGGCGAAAGATTCATATTCGCTACCTGCGAAAGATTGGAAGTACAAATCATTACAAGCCTGATCATTCCCATCGGCGCATTGATCATACAAATTGTCGAGATAAGCATTATCACCATAGTTCATGGATCTTCCATCCATAGGAATCTGACAGCCCCTACCGCCACACGTCAAAGCGAAATTTCCGTACTCACTTCCGCCGACAGATTGCCAGAATAAATCATCACAGGCCTCATCATTCCCATCTGCGCACTGATCATACAAATTATCTAGAAATTCATCTTCTCCATAGAAAAAAGGTATGTCGGTTTCAGGTATGTCGTTCTCAAAAGTTTCACATAAACCGCCTCGACCGCCGCAATTTGATCCGAATGCTTCGTATTCACTACCTGACGGGGACTTCCAGAAGAGATCATCGCACGCTTGGTTATCTCCATCAGCGCATTGATTATACAAATCATCTAGGACAGGATCGTCACCATAGTTTCCGCCCGAAGAAATGACATCCTCAACAGCATCATCCATTAAATCTTGTAGAAAGTTTTCTTCACCTATAAATGCCATGCACGCGAAAAGCTTTGTTGTGCCTTCTTCTGATAGGTCATTGTCAAGGGTCCAATCAGGGTCAGCTTGTACCTGAGTAAGTATTTGTTTCCAGGACAAGCCAGATTCGTCTTTAAGAACACTCACCAAACAATTCGAGTAATCATCGTATTCATCAGTCGCAATACCAAGTTCTACCTTAAGGGCGGCTTTGTAGAATTCTCTTACTTCAGTCTCTGCTGCGCTAGGTCCTCCACATCCTGAGAGGGACAGGATCCCGAGGAGAAAAAGTAAAAGAATTTTCTTCATCATTTAATTACTCGTTCCAACAATCACTCCAGTCATCAACATCGGCATCTAGGACCCTACCGGTAGCACCAGAGCTATAGTCATCAACGGCGAATCTCCAGATATCTTCATCAGAGAATCCGGCATCACGTATCCTAGTGAGAATACACCGAGCGATGGTTTCACTTTCAGTTGGGGTCATATCAACAAAGGCAGGAATACTAGTGTATGCGGTCACTGCCAATTCAAAAAGGTCACCATCAGGTAACTCCAATGGTGGCCCCCACAAGAACTCCGTAAAGCATTGACTTGACTCGGGGTCATCTACCCTCGCATCAAAAATATCTTCCCTCCAAGCACCTCTTACAAAGTGGTCGTAGAGTTCATCTTCGCTAAAACCAGCATTCAAAAGAGCTGCCATAGTACATTCGGTCCAAATTTGGATTTCCTCATCGGTGTTATCATATCCGTCAAAAAAGCCACCTTCTCTGAGACTGTTTGCCCATCCTTCTGCGATATCAGCAATATTTTGAGAAACTTCCGGAGTGTCCGCAGCTACCGTCTCTCCTAAAATGATTTTCTGTAAATCATCTTCACTCAATTCTGCGAAGCAGGCTAAAAGTGTAGCTTGGCCTTTATCATCAGGTTCTGGAACGTCATCAAATTGTTCTTCAGAATCCTCAAAGGTGGAAGAATTATCTAACCTAGTTGCAATATCATCCCAAGAAAGGCCACTCGTATCTTTCAAAACTGGGAGCACACAAGCACTGAAATCATCAACGTTTTCCGCTCCAACGCCTTCAAGAAGCTCAGCGTAGCGTTCCACAGCCCGATCCTGAGCAGAGTCACCAGGTTCCCCACTTGACCCCCCACACGCAGTCACTGCCAAAGTGAGTACAACGAGTGAAATTCCACAAATTTTCTTCTTCACCAATTACTCCTCAAAATTTTCTGTTTCTGTTTCTGTTGCTTTTGTGAAAACGCCTCGTCCAGAAAAGACGCAAACGAGTACTGAGCCAATTACACAGATCACAATTCCGTATTCGATCGTTGCTCCGTCAGTACTTCCGATATCAATAATGTCAATAATTGAAACGAGAAGGCTGATACATGAAATAACTAATGCAACAATGTATGCCCAGCGTTTATTTTTTTCTGGTGCGAGATATAAGCCGATGACGATGAGGATAATTCCCAAGGCGAGGATGAAGGGCCCATCAGCATCCATACCATTCGTTTTCACCAATCCGAAGAGCTGTGTTGCCCACGGTAGAAAACATCCAATACTCAAAATAACTGCCGAAATGATCAGCAATATCGGGTTCGTTACTTTCTTCATAAAAAAGTGATCCTTTCTTCTTCACGGGTATCCAAATTACGTCAATCCCCCATATGTAGTTTTGGCATCAGATCAAAGGTGTGTCATAGAGAACCATTGACCAGCTCGCTTTCGCGACCAATACCATAATCATAAATCAATAATTGTATGATGTCATACTAAATCTGAAATTAGTTTGTATAGCTGTCGTCTGGGGTACGGTGGACTGATGGTTTGGTGGGAAGCAATATTACTCTTTTGCGGTGGCTGGGCTGCAGGAATAGTCAATGCAATGGCCGGGGGTGGCTCATCGCTAACCGTGCCATTACTGGTTCTCGCTGGTGTACCTGGAAATTTTGCCAATGGATCTAACCGTTTAGGAATCTTTGTTTCGAACGGTACAACTATCCTGTCTTTTCATCGCCAAGGAGTAACTGCGTATAAAGAAGCGGTTCCTTTCCTCCTTCCAGTCGTTATCGGTTCCTTAATCGGCTCTATAGCGATAAGTCAGATCACTGATCGCGCCTTTGAAACGATTTTCGGTATTTTGATGCTCCCAATCATTTTCCTTTCACTACGAGAACCCAAAACAGCTGAACCAACTAGTCAGTACTCAAAGACGGTTATCTTCATCGTCTTTCTTTTCATCGGAATATATGCTGGTGCGATTCAAATGGGAGTTGGACTTGTCCTGCTTGCATTCCTGACGAGAGCAGGTTTACCCCTTATGAAAGCAAATATTGTGAAGGTTCTCGTCACGCTCGCTGTGACGGTGACTGCTTTACCTGTGTTTATTATTCAGGGAAAGGTGAGGTGGTGGCCAGCGATCATCCTAACGATCGGACTTTCACTTGGTGGTTGGGTAGGAGCC
>CEUK01091665.1_pt1 | contig 32192 bp, 23 predicted proteins | sample 356451 | NCBI WGS metagenome assembly CEUK01 (sample SAMEA2622843, study PRJEB7988) | marine metagenome | isolation source: saline water (ENVO:00002010), including
ATGCTTGGACAACAGACAAACACAAATCGAAATGTGGCTCGATGCATGGGAAAATTCACTTCGAACCCACCAGCCAATTGCTGCACTTCTTCCCGAAGATTGGCCAACGCTTCCAGCAAATCTCTTGACCGACCCTGGTCATGTTCTCGACCATCTTCTCGCTCGCCACGATGCAGAATCCGATGGTCGCTCCCCTCGTGGAGCACATCCTACTCCTCCACGTCTCGCAGATTCGATCATCTCATCGGAAATGCTCGAGACGACCATTCAGCCAAAGGCCAAGAAGCAAACGACGAACATGCATCTTGCAGACCTTCCACCTGGCTTCCAAAAGCACATCAAAAAGCTCAATTTCCCACCAAGTGAAGAAGAGGTAACACTCGATGAGTCTGCCCTTGAAGCTGTCAAGCGAAACGAGCGAACAAGCAGTGGTATTCCACTTCCTTTCTCGGATATGTCCTGTGGCGGTGGTATCTTCCACGCCCGGATGTTGCGAAAACACAGTGAATTGTACGACGGTCAAAGCATCGACTTGCGCAAGGAAGATACAGAGCGTTTGTTCCGGGGATTCCAACTCGTTGATGTCGATGAATTGGTTGTCAAATCAACACGAAGGCGACTGCTCCTTGAGGCAATTCGTCTTGATCTGGTCGCATTATCTGGCGAACAAGAAGGTAAACTGTCTCGAGACCTTGCAGAAGAAATTCTTGAGCAGAACATTGTTTGTTGCGACACATTGCAAGAAAATTGGCCTTGGCAAGAAGCCCCTCGACTCATCATCTCAAACCCACCTTGGTTGAGGATTAAAGACCGCTTCCGAGGAATGGAAGATGGTTCACAACGCCGTAAGGATTTGAGCGAAAAACTCCGTAGCCTAACCAATGACGATGGGCCTCGTTTCTCGACCATGCGTGGAAACGTGAATCTCTATCGCCTCTTCATCGAACGAGGTATGCAAGTTCTCTCTGAAGAAGGAAAGATGCGTATTGTAGCACCTGATAGCCTCCTGCGTGAACAATCCTCACACCCGTTGCGAAAGTTGCTCGTTGAGAAGCATTCATGGAACGAAGTCTGGGCCATTGAAGAAGCCAATCTGTTGTTCCCTGGTATGACCCAAGGTGTTGCAATTCTCGGTATTTCCTCAAGGCCAAACGGTACAGAAGCATTGAACATCATTGGCCCAGTGACACGTTCAGACTTACGTCGCGTAGGAAACGGCCTTTCATCCCGTGTTCCTTCCTTTACGCTCAAACAAACACAATGGGTCCAATGGGCGCGAAACACATGGGCAGTTCCTCGCCTACCTCGTGACCAAATTGAAAGGAAGAACATCCTCAAGATTCTTGACAGCATGTCACGATTACCTCGCTTGGGCGATCGTGATCATTGGCTCGCTACCCAAGACCAAACGGTCAAAGTCCGTGTTGGAGAAATCGATCAAACAGCTCATTCCAGCAACATTTCCAGTTGGGACAAAACAAAATCTTCGCGTCCATTTATTCGAGGCGTACACTTTACTGAAGATGAGGTTGGAAATGTTTACATTCGACATCCAGCCTTCAGAAAGGACATTCCTTCCCGTGCGAACGAACGACAGTTGGCTATGTGGTCTGGTAAGACAGAAGTCCAATCGTATGGGCCACGTCTCGCTTGTCAAGCCATTGTTAACGCACATCAGGAACGTCGCCTCCGCTGGGCAGTTATCCCAAAAGGTTGCATCCTTGGCAACAGCGTCAACCATATCGAAATGAACAATGCTATTCTTACTCGACTTACAGCAGCAAAGGGCGACCTCGAGAAGGCATTGGAATGGATGTGCGATCAACTCAATCAACGTAATCTTGACGACTGGGCCAAAGCATGGTCTGCGAACAATAACGTCAACAATTACGAGCTTGAAATGCTCCCACTTCAACTCGGAATTGAAAACGAACTTGAAGAAGTTGCGAACTGAATCAAGATGGGGCTTTCTTGGTGCATAGAATACGATATTTTATATCCAAATCCTTAACAGTTTAGAATTGTATTTGTCAATTGGAGGATTATAAGAATGGGAATTCATCCAAAAATTGGCATAACGGGTCTTCCGCGAAGTGGAAAATCCGCTGTCATGGAAAAGGTCCTTTCAATGCTCAAGGAAGAGCGTGAGCGGGAATTGTCTGCACGTAATCTTGGCGATACTGAGATTATTGGAGGTATTTGCACAGAACCAATTCTTGAGAATGGGGAGCGCCTTGGCTACAAGATACGTGATCTCGTTACAGGTGATGAGGGTGAAATCGCGCACAAGAGCATCGATTCGCGACTGCGCGTTCTTGGCTATGGCCTCAATACTGCAGAGCTTGAACGTGTAGCCATTCCAGCGATTCAGCATGCAATCGACAATTGTGAAGTAATCGTTATCGATGAAATTGGTAAATTCGCTGTTGAATCCGAAGCGTTCGTCAATGCAGTCCGAACTGCACTTGAAGTCGATAAGCCAACCTTGTTGACCCTTCACAAGAAAAGTCGACATCCGCTCTTGCAGGATATTCGTCGCCGTGATGATGGACGCATATTGGAAGTTACACCGGTCAACCGTGCTCTCCTTCCATACAAGATTCACAAATTGATGCGAGAAACCTACTGAGAACGGTGGGTTGATACCGACCATCATGTACGATGCATTCAATGACTCCTGCAGATCGAGCACGGAAGATTCTGATTGGGACCGGAATGTGTCTCATTTTCGTCTTCGCTGTTGGGTTGAATGCTGGACGATACTCGACCAACATTCATGTTGGATGGATCTTTCCCATTCTCGGAGTTTTGTTGGTCGGTATTGGAATGGTTCGCGGTAGTTTAGGCCAACAATTTCCTGATGAATCCGATGATGAAATGACGCGACGTGTCCAAGATGATGTTGAACAAACCGAGCGTGACAAGAACGTTGGTCAGGCTTGGGCTTCGCTTGAACAGCATGTTCTCAAATCAGAAATTGATGAATCTGAATGAGATATGCTTGAAGCGGTTGATTCATACCCTTCATTCTCTTGCGTTCAAATGGTGAGAGCATGAGTGAAATACCTACTGAATTGTTTTACACGAAAGAACACGAATGGATTCGAATGGATGGCGATATCGCAACCATTGGAATTACAGACCATGCACAAGATGCGCTTACGGATATTGTCTACATCGAACTTCCAGAGGAAGGTGAAATGCTTGACGATATGGGCGAGTTTGCAATTGTTGAATCCGTCAAATCCGCTTCACCAATTTTCGCACCGCTTGCAGGTGAAATTACTGCTGTTAACGTCGATCTTGAAGATACGCCTGAACTCATGAATTCGAGTCCATATGGTGATGGATGGATTGTGAAGATGAAGCTCTCCAATCCTGATGATGTTTCAACCCTCATGTCTGCCGATGATTATCGAAGCATGTTGGGCGAGTGACGAGATTGACTGAACCAACTCGACTGACATTGTACGTCGATGGTTCCTGTGATGGAAATCAAAACGTCGACGCTTCAACGCTCGCAGGTTGGGGCGTTGTGATCGTCGTTGGCGACTCCGGACTTGGTCGAGGAAGTGGAGAAATTCTTGCTGAATTCTCTGGGCCCGTCGTAACATCTCAAGAGGATGATGAATTCATTGGCGCTGAAGTTGGTTCAAACAATACCGCTGAGCTTTCTGGCCTCTTCGCAGCGTTACGCTGGATTTTAACAGAGGAACAGGATGATCCAGTTCGTATTCGCCTCGATAGTCAATATGCTGGAAATATTGCTACAGGCGCATGGCGAGCGAAGGCAAACAGAGAGCTTGCTGCACGCGTTCAATCGGTATGGAATGAAGTGGCATCTACACGTGATCTTTCCTGGGATCATGTTCGCGCACATCGCGGACATCGATGGAATGAACGAGCCGACCACTTAGCAAAGCGAGCAATGCGGAGAGAACGACCATTACCGCTCACATTCTGGAAACCTGGACAGGATTAATCCATACGTTCCTGCAACCACGTTCGAAGCGATTGCGCATATTCTGGTCGCTTAAGTGCATGATCAATTTGTGATTTCAGCCATTCTAATGGCAGTCCAGAATCGTACCAAGCGACCGTATTTGCAAGATGAACTGCTCGGAGTGTATCCGCACGCATCCAATGAGAGAGCAATTCAATGGATTGCATCTCTCCATGTTCTTCAACTGAATAATGGTCAAGAAGATCGAACGTATCTTCACCATAGATGTAGCGTCCACACAGAGCAAAGGTCGATGGTGCATCTTCCTGGTTTGGTTTCTCAATAATCGATGTAATCAGATCATCATTCAAGGATACAATTCCATAGTTTCCTACGCGATCGATTCCAACATCGTAGATTGCAGCACAAGGTTGCATATGTTCTTCATACAATTCCACCAGTTGCTTGGATACATCAGATGGCATGAATTCGTGGAGTGCTGCGTGATTCGAAGTGAGGATGTTATCACCGAGTAGGACAAGAAATGGTCCTTGGATTCCATCTCTTGCCATCATAATTGCATGACCTAATCCCTTCTGCTCGTATTGTGTATGGTAGAACACTTCGACTCCTTCAAGTGGATGAAGAAGCGAATGTTCCTTTGTATACATTGGATACGTCTTGGTTAAATTTTCTTGAAGTGGTGTGAAGTCTTTGGTTGGTGAAGTGATGATGTGAATTCGATCACATCCAGCTGCTTTAGCTTCAAAGATGAGGTGATGTAGGACAGGAACATCGACCAGAGGGAGCAGTTCCTTTGGAATGTACGCACTGGTTGGAAGCATCCTCGTGCCCAATCCTGCAGCAACAATAACTGCATCACGAACCTTGCCCATGCCTATGCTTGGAAGCGATAGGCTATCAAGCGTGCACCTTATCGTTGAGGTAATGGGGTCGAAGCGAAAAGAAAGCCTTCTGGCCACTGGCCTGATTTTTCTCTTCTTTGCCTTCGTCGATTTCCTTCCTGCTGGACCATGGCTTGATGCCTCATTCTCAAGAGGCATGAGCGGTTTACTTGGTCTTTCACTGATCTATCTCAGTTGGTTCGAATACACCTTCGATGAAGTTGGCGTTGTTCCCACCATCAAGAGATGGAAACATCCTGAATCAACATGGAAAACCGTAACCTTCTCTGGAATCGGTATCCTTGCCCTCTCATGGATCTCAGGAAACACGATGGTCGGAGACACATTACCAGAACCTTCAGCGATGATTCTCATGCTCATCGGTTTGCTCGTCACCTACTCTGGGCTCTACGCCTATCTCGTAACAAAAGGCCCGCTTCGAGAAGAAGAATGATTCATTCCTCTTCAAAGTGAATTGGAAGTTCATTCTTCGGCCGGAGTGCTAAGACGATGAAAATGTAAGCAACAATAACGACGATGACCATCATAATTGGAAGTGGAGATGATTTGTCCTCCTTGGATTCCTTCTCTTCAACGAGTACAGTCTCATCCGTCTCCTCTGCTTCAACAAGTTGCTCATCTGGCCAATCAACGCCGACTCGGACGATGTGAATTTCTCCATTCACATTGGTTGATTCAATATGAATAAGGTTGATTGGTTCATTGATGGTTATTGAAAACCCATTCTCGGTTGTTGTCGCTGCGGACCAAAATGGATTCGCATTGAGTGCATCTGTCCAGCGAATTGTTGAATTGACTTGCGAGTGTGTGAATTCAATCGTGTAGGTTGCATTACTTGTGGATTCAAACGTCAGCCAATCGCCGTTGGACATCGTGCGATTTTGCTCAACAAAATCAAGTCTGAAATCAGGCAATTCAATGATGGCCTCAACAACGTTGTCATCAGGTGTTTCAGGATCAATCTCATTCTGGATGGGTGTAAAGAGAACTGCATTTGTTCCCAAATAGATTCGATCGTCACGATGTGTACTTGGTGAAGATCCCCACGTTCCTTCAAGTGTGAGCGCATACCGCACCTCAGACAATTCATCGAACAGCATGTGATGTTCAAGTGTTGTTGGGCTAAGTCGTGTCACTTCTTGCCATGCTGGCGACATATCGGGATTGGATGAATTTGCTTTCCACAAAATAGCATCGCCATTAATGAAACGAGTATCTAATTCCCACTGGAAATGAAGCGTCGAGTTCTCTTGATGGACTTCAAGGGATGAAATGGAAATTGGTAAATTACGTTCAAGAATTGGTCCAACCTTTCCAGATACATCGAATTCATCAACTTGGATGTTCCCTTGTTGGTCGACAAGACCGATTGCATAGTACGATGTTAACATCCAATCTGTTGGCAATTGATGGATGAATTCAATGCTCGTCGAATCCAATTCTGCCAGAACTTGGATTCCGTCTTGCTCAATCGATACAATCGGTGATGCGGCGTGGTAAATCAAAATCTTTGAAATTTCATCTTGTGAAACTTTACTCCATTGTAGGATTGTTTGGTCATCTTCATCATTAAATTGTGCTGACAAAGAGCCACCATACCGTGGTGCTTGATTGTCCTCGATAATCGGAGTAGAAAGGCTGTTCCCACTGTGAAGGCGCGTGTCTTCCCGAGCAGGATAGCAGCCAAAATCATCACAATACGGTCGATACCAACATGTGAGTGTGTAATAGGTCTCACGATCGACCGATTCGTTGCTCCAATCGATGGAATACTCTGAAGCATCTCCCTCGATAAAGTTCGTTACAAGGGTTTTGTCCATTGAATCCCAACCTGCCTTTGTTGCTGGCTCGGCATGTTCGTACAGTGCATGAACGTAATTTCCAGGATTGCATGTGGGTCGCCACGTGAAATCCGTTCGTTGATTCTCAACATCATAGGATGCAGTAAACAATTCTGGAGCATTCGATTCTGCAACAATCTCCATATGTCCTTGTGGTGTTTGCGAGTAACCAATGTTGACCAATTCCGTACGCGTACCATCTCGAAGGGTTGTAACTATTGCATAGGAAACGCTTGCCTCAGTTCCAGGTTCAGGTTCGAACATAATCGAATGCACTTTACCTGAACAATCTTCGTTAAAATCGGTCATGTAGCAAGCAGGGATGTTCTCAGCAATCATGGTCTCAGGTGCGATTGCATCAGCAAAAAATCGCCCTCCTTCTTTTCGATGGACTTCATAGGTTGCCATTTTGAGTTGGTCAAGCAACAAACCATCCGAGGTGATGATGTTCCGCCATTGAACAAGTGTTGTCTCCATATCTGGGAAGAATTCGGCTTGTGCTTCACGTGCTTCTAGAGATGAATCGTTCTCTTCTGCTGAAACCATTTGCAATGGGAGAGCCAATATGAGGAGGAGAACAAAGCTTACCGCACGGATTCTCATAATGGTCAACACACCTACGCCCATTATCAGCGTGTCGCATCGATGTCCAAACAATTCAATCGATGAAACCGAGCGTATCATCGAGCATGTCGAGTGCATCGCTGAGTTCTGGAAGTTCATCCGGTGCCTCTCCAGTGCTTTGGTGAACCTCTTGAACCGGTGCAATCGGTTCAGGTAATGGTCCTTCTTCGGAAAGCCAAGCTTTCCACTGCTGGCTTCGTCCCTCACGACGCGCGTCCATGGTCATCCAAAGGGCTTCAAGGCGATCGGGTTTCAACAAACCAAGATGTTTTGAAAACCGATCTGGATGGATTTCATCCATACGCATCAACAATTCACGAAGCCGAATTTGAACCACTTCATCACCATCATTCCAAAGAGTAGGAATGATTTGTCGAGCATCATCTGGATACGTTTCAACATAGTCACGTAGACTTAGGACGATGTTACGTCGAACGATTGGAACGTCATGATCGAGGAGTGAGACGAGACGGTCAGCCCAAACGTCCTCGTCAAGGAACTTCAAATCACCAACTGTAGCGGAGGCGGCGGCAAGGACGCTTTCATCATCATCCAATAGCATCTCATCGAGAAATGGTACTGCTTCCCAGCCCGTCCGTCTGAAGATACGCGTAAGCACATCGGCCATACCTCTTCGTAGGAGTAATTCCTTGCGTTGATGTAATATTTTTGCAACTGCAAGACCTTGTTCTTGATCATATTCAAGCAAACGGGCGAGACAGAGAATGACCTTTGATGCCACTTCTTCATGCTCATCTTGAGCGCGACGTCGAAGGATATCAACGAGCCCGAGTGGTTCAATCAACGCTGGACGTTCAAGAAGAAGTTTGACCCATTCCATCAACAACAGACGTCGGTCCAAATCATCGTTTTCTAAACAATCAAGAAGCCATACAGCCGCATGAACGCCTGCATCATGAGCGACCACGGAAGTGGTTCGAGGGACCACAGCATTTGGATTCCATCCCATGTTTTGCGGGCCATCTTCTGGCTGCGTATGCCATGTTCCCGGGCGTTCGGCCAGAGCAATGGATTCAACCAGATGGTAGCCTTGGTGTACAGGTTGACCATAAGGTGTTGAGGCCAGACCATTGATGAGAGCGACTGCAAGCCACCAGCGATCGGTGTTTGGAGCACTCGGATCAAATGCTTGAGCCAACCAATCGGTTGCAATACAGAACAACATTCGTTGTGCTACATCATCCGTTCGGCGAGATAGCCACCGTTGATGGACTTCGAACGGATCATCACTCAGGTTCATTCGATGAGGAACGATGAGATCGACGATGGTTGAAAGGTGGCGGTCAAACATACCAACATCGGCGTGGAGCATCGACAATCCTTGTTCGATCAAATCCTGGTCTCGTTCCGGATTTCGTGGAGGGAAATCAGGATCTGTCATGGGCGGTTCAGGAAGAGGCCAGACGTTCGTACCTCCTTCCAAGGCTTCTACCAACTTCGTGGCAACAACCTCAAACGTTGCTTTCGCAATTGCATCACGGCTCTTACTCATGAAGAACCCTCCAGTCTTCCTCAAATATCCAATTCGATGTTAAGATTCTGAATCAATTCCTTGTATCGATTTCGAATTGTGACTTCAGTAACGCCCGCAACTTCAGCAACTTCACGTTGAGTTCGACGCTTTCCACAGAGCACGGATGCGATGTAGATGATCGATGCTGCAATTCCTGTTGGCCCACGACCGCTGGTCAGTTCCTTCTCTTGTGCTGCTTTAATCAATTCATACGCCTTTGCTTCAACTTCTGAATCGAGACCAAGTCCGGAGCAGAATCGAGAGATGTAATCTTCTGGACCTGTCGGCATGATTTTCATCTTCAATTCTCGAACCATGAATCGGTAGGTACGCCCGATTTCTTTTCGTCCAGTCCGTGAGGCTTGGCCGATTTCATCGAGCGTTCGAGGGACACCACACTGGCGACATGCTGCATACAATGATGCTGCGGCTACACCTTCAATTGAACGACCGCGAATGAGTCGCTTATCGACCGCTTTCTTGTAGTTCACAGCAGCTGCTTCTCGAACGGTCTTTGGAAGTTCGAGGCGACTTGCCATTCGATCAAGTTCGGCAAGCGCCATTGCGAGGTTGCGTTCGGTAGCGTTGCTGACACGGCTTCGCTTCTGCCACTTCCTCATTCGATAGAATTGGGAGCGGTAGCGCGAATTGATGGTCTTTCCAGAGTAATCTTTGTTTTGCCAATCGATATCGGTTGAGAGACCTTTGTCGTGGAGCATAACGGTCATTGGAGCACCGGTACGGGCTCGTTGATCGCCTTGCTCAGGCGAAAACACACGCCATTCGGCACCTTGATCGATAACATTGTCTTCCAAAACAAGCCCGCAGTCGTCACAAGTGACTTCTCCACGGGTCTCGTCTCGCGTTAGGCTACGTCCGCCACATTCTGGGCATTTTACAATATCTTCAACTTGCTGATCATCCATAATATCTCACCTCAAGAACTTTGAGAAATAGATATTTCAACGATTGGTATGGTGTTTTTAAACCTTATGCCTTGGTTTTTTTCTCTTGGTTGAGGTGATGAAAGCGAATCGATTAAACCGTAATGACGGCTGAGAAGCATGGGGTTGGAGATGACAGGAGTGCCAAATTCGATTTCGCTCACACCTGGTAAGCGTGTCCTGTTCCTCACCAAAGACCTTGATTTAATTCGTAAGCAATTGTATGAAGGCTTGGACTTGCGAATGGAAGACCTCCGTGTGGAGGATTTGCTCGATGACATCAACACCGATGTGATGACCCCCGCATGGGTCTGTTTTGATCATGAGCCAGCGATGATTGCCAAAAATGCGTACGCTGGGTTAATGCAAAATGGTTTGCGGGTTTTCAATGAAAATGCGCTTATTGATGGTAACTTTGAGGTAATCGTATCCGGTCAACGAAAGGGAACTGGTTCAAGTCGAGAAACTGCAGCTCAGTGCGAACGTTGGGCTGGAATTCGAATTGTTATCGCAGCCTCATTCGCTCCAATTCATGAGCGAAACAACATCAATTTGGGCCAGTTGATGGGCGACCATGCCATGCTTGAACGGCTCCAAAACGGTGAAGCATTGGACCTTGAAGAATTCACGTCGCAATACGACGAAGTTACAGCTTTAATCCTCAAATCCGGTGGACTGTTTGAATTCTCAAAGCGATTGAAGAATGGTGAAATCCAATTGCCTGAATTATCAATGGAACGACGCCCAATGACAATGGCTGAGAAGATCATCGCACGAAACCTCGTCGGTCAACCCGATGGGGTCTGTGTTCAACCTGATGACCCTGTCATCGCTCAAGTTCAAGGTGGATATTCGCATGAATTCACAACCGCTCAAGTCCATACCTTCCTGCAAGAAACGTATGGAGAAGATTACCAATTGACCAATCCTCAGAAATTTGGTGTCTTTGAAGATCATCTTCTCTATGCCCACCACAACCCAAAATTCGTTCCATTTATGCATAAGGTTGAGACCTTGCGAACGTTGCAAAAAGCCTTCCAGGTACACACTGGTGTTCGAGATTATTCAGCAGTTGATGGCGTTTCGCCCGGTATTTGTCATCAGGTTGCTCGAGAAGAATTCATCGAAATTGCCGACTTCATACAGGCTACAGATTCTCATACGTGTATGGGAGGAGCCTCCAACGCTCTTACATGGGGTGTCGGAGCAACGGAATATGCTAACCTTGTTTCCGCTGGTTTCACGTTCGTCAAAGTCCCTGAATCAATTCGGTTTGAACTCACTGGAGCACTCAATGAGGGATGTACAGCCAAAGATGTGATTTTGCACATTCTCGCCGATCATGCACGAAAGGAATTGACCCTCAATCGTTCAATGGAATTTGGTGGCCCTGGATTAGCATCGCTCTCGGCAGATGAACGTGCAACCTTGTGCAACATGGCAACCGAATGTTCCGCACGTACTGGAATTTGTGAGGCGGATGATATCCTCTATGATTGGATGGAGGGGCAAATGCCGCATTTGGATATGGATGAGCAACGCAGACGTTCAATCACGCCGGATGAAGATGCTGTGTATCATGGTGGCGTCCACCACATCGACCTCTCCTCAATTCGTCCAATGGTTGCTCATCCTGGCGATCCAGACAAGGGAATCCCAAGTGATCCAACCAATGGCGCATACATCGATGATATTGGTGATGTTTCCATCGACATCGCATACGGTGGCTCTTGCACGGCAGGAAAAATCGACGACATCGCCTACTACGCACAAGTTTGTCAAGCGGCAAAAGATCAGGGCATGTCCGTAAAGGAAGGTGTTGACTTTTACATACAATATGGTTCAGGAATCGTCAAAGATATGGCTGTCTCAAAGGGTTGGCATCAACTCTTCATCGATGTTGGCGTCAAACTCATCGATCCAGGTTGTGGAGCATGTATTGGTGCGGGACCGGGTGTTTCGATGACGCCCGATCAAGTCACTGTATCTGCAATCAATCGAAACTTCCAGGGCCGTTCAGGTCCCGGAAAACTGTATCTTGCCAGCCCATTGACTGTAGCAATGAGTGCCTTTTCAGGGGTCATTCGATCGTGGAAAGCTGAATCGGTTGGAATCTGAGCTCTCAACGCTCCAGAACTTTGAGTTCAAATTGCGGCATTCGGTTTGAGATACGGCCGAAATATCAAGTAGCCTCGCCAACCGACTGCTGTTACCTGCTGGCCCGAAGTCTTGGACGGAGGAGGACCAGGGGTGGATGTGTCAATATGAGCATTGCAGAAAAAATGGCAGCAAATCAAAAGCAAGTCGCAATTTCAGAATTCTTTGAAAAGAACAAGCATTTTCTGGGATTTGATACCCTCAATCGTGCGCTCATTACAGCGGTTAAAGAAGCCGTAGATAACGCACTGGACGCTTGTGAAGAAGCGAGAATTTTGCCTGATATTGTTGTTAAAATTTCCAAACTTGATAACAAGAAAGACATTTTACAACTCGAAGTTGAAGATAACGGACCAGGCATTCCAAGAGCAAGTATCGAGAAGGTGTTTGGTCAACTTCTGTTCGGTTCACGATTCCATGCGATTCGTCAATCGAGAGGGCAGCAAGGTATCGGAATTACTGGTGTTGTCATGTATTCACAATTGACAACTGGTGACCCGACCCACGTCGAATCGAAAATAGCCAAGGAAGCAACTGCGGTCTCCGTTGATATCGGCCTTGATACACGGAAGAACAAGGCCATCAAATCCAATCAGGATCGAATTGACTGGGGGGAAAAGGCCCATGGTTTGAAGGTCAAAACCAAAATGAAAGCGAAGTATCAGCGCGGCCGCCAATCTGTTTGGCAATACCTCCGAATGACGAGCATTGTCAACCCTCATGCAGACATCCTCTTCATCGATCCTGATGGAGAAAAGCATCACTGGCAACGCGTCACAGAACGGTTGCCTGGGCGTGTTGAAGCCATCAAACCTCATCCAAATGGCATCGAATTGGGTCAGCTTCAACGCCTTTGTTCGGAATCATCTGAATCGAGAATGACGACGTTCTTGCGACGGACGTTTTCTGGTGTTTCTGGCCGTGCAGCAAAGGAATTGTGTGAAGTCTCAGAATTGGAAGAGAAATTGAAACCAAAAACGCTCAATCCACAGCAAGTGCGTGCGCTACTCGAGGCATTCCAGGGCGAACGATTGTTGAAAGGTAAACCGGTGAAGTTGCTCAACCCGCCGACATCGTGTTTGTCACCAATCGAAGAGTTGCTGATCAAGAAAGGGCTCTCAAAAACCATCGATTCAAAGTTTGTCACAACAATGACGCGTGCTCCGAGTGTTACGCAAGGAAATCCATTCCAAGTCGAAGTCGGTCTGATCTTTGGTGACGGTATGGCAGCAGACAAGCCTGTTGAAATCTTACGATTTGCCAATCGAGTACCATTGATGTATCAACAGGGCGGTTGTTTACTCACCAAAGCCATCGAGAGTGTTGATTGGCGTCAATATGGTTTGGACCAAGCGGGTGGCCGTGGTGTTCCAAAAGGTCCTGCAGCAATTCTTGTTCATCTCGCCAGTACCAACGTCCAGTTTACATCGGAGGCGAAGGAAGCACTTTCCGACAACGAGACTGTCATGGAAGAGGCGCGAAAGGCAATGCTCGAAATGGGGCGTGGCCTGCGGAAGCACCTTGAGAAGCAGAAAAAGATGGGTAAGACCAAGGAAAAGTTCGAACTCATCAATGATATTATTCCTGCAATTGCTGAGAAATCCGCTGCATTATTGGAATTGCCCGTTCCTGATTTGGCTGGTTCAATTACCAAAATCATGTCTGCAGTCATTGCAGAAACAACAACAACGTGGAACAAAGAAACGAAACAAACCGATGTTCATATCACGCTCTACAATTACACATCCCGGGCCCGATCGTACACCATGCTCGTCAATTGGCCGGAGCGTCAAGGAGCGACAATGGTTGCCAATGAACTCGGTGGCCGTAAGGAAGCCATGGGTGTGTGGGCTTGGAAACTTGAAACCTTACAACCTGGTTCACAGACTGTGATTACATACAGCCTTGACGGCCTTGAAAAGGGTGATTGGAACGAAACCGATGTCTTCTATCGTGGTTCACAAGAAGTCATTGGTGCGACGAAAATGGATGAGAAACTCTTGGAAGAGATTCGTCGTCAAGAGGAGGCGCTCAATGCACCACCGCCTGGAGAGGATTCGGATGATGGTGAGATTGACGAGGAGAATGAAGAGGCGGTCATGGCGGAAACTGAGCTATCCGCTCCAACAGGCGATACAAAGCAAACAACGCTCTTCGGAGGTGATTACTGATGGCTGAACGTAAGTCCATTGAAGAAACAAAAACAGCATTACATGATGTTGTCCGAGAAATGTACGATCGAATTGTTAAGGGCGAACCTCCAACGATGACGCTTCCTGTTCGAACAAAAAACAACATCGGATTCGATCCCAAATTGGGCGTTTACAAATACGGAAAGAAACAGACCATACGCGATGCAACAAGTCTCGGGTCTGCAAAACAACTCCTTCGAGCGTTGCATGTTATCGAATTCATTGAAAGCATGATCGATGATGGGAAATCATCCACGCTTCGTGAAATGTACTACATTTCAGAAGGCTGGGGGCTTGGTAAGTTCCAATCACAGAACGAAAGCAATAACCTTGCAGAGGATCTTGAAATCGTAACACGATGTCTTCGTGAAGATTTCAAACTTCGACCTGAAGAAGACGGTGCTCGAATGATTGGGAACCTCACACTACGCGAACGAAACCGTCGTGGAGAGTGGATGCGGATCAATGCTCGCGATGATGTAGGCGATAGTGGGTATGGTGTTCCATACAATGTTGAAGCCGAGAAGATTGAATTCCTTGAGCACGATATCAATTTCATCATGGCCATTGAGACTGGTGGTATGTTTGACCGTCTTGTAGAGAATGGTTTCGATGAGGATTTCAAATGTGCTTTGTTGCATTTGAAAGGGCAACCAGCTCGTTCGACACGCCGAATCATGAAGCGAATGAGCGAAGAATGGGACTTGCCTGTTGTTGTCTTCCTTGACGGTGATCCATGGTCATTCAGAATCTTCGCTTCGATTGCGTATGGTGCGATTAAAACCGCCCACATCTCAGAATATCTGGCTACGCCAACATCAACCTACCTTGGCATCACTGCAGATGATATTCTCGCTTATGATCTCCCGAGCGATGATCTATCAAAGAAAGATATCGAGGCCCTCAATGCTGAATTGAGCGATCCTCGATTTGCTGATGGATGGTGGCAAGAACAAATCAATATGATGCTTGAAGTTGGCAAGAAGGCTGAACAGCAATCTCTGGCAAAATATGGTCTTGATTTCGTAACTGAAACCTACCTGCCCGAGAAATTGCAACAACTTGGATTGTGAAAGCAAAAAGCGAGGCTTCTTTGAGGAGTGGTTCGTCCAATGGGCATGGAGAGCGGGAAGAAGAATCCTTGGCCGCTCCGTATTCTGATTGCTTCCATGGTTTGTTTCGTCATTGGCAGTGTGCTCATTCTCAGCCAAACAAGCGTCATTGGAGACGCGCTTGATCCTGCTCGAAACAATGTTGTTTCAATCGATGCTGGGTCAGATACACAATCGCCAGCGTTTACAATCGATGAAGCAGGTTGTCATCGTGCTTATGGCGTCAAATTCGTGGGAAATGTTACACTCATAGAACTGGATGGTTCGTCTGAGAAAGCCCCGGTTGAGGAATCGAAGTGTAAGCTTGACTGGGGTGCAATGTCAGCGGATGGAAGCGTCGAATACGTCATTCTTGGATCTTGGGAGGTTGCTGAAGGAGATTATTTGCTACGGCTGGATTGTGAAGGCCAGTGTGCAAATGAGACCATTTGGTTGACTTCCATTGATAAAATGGAAAGTACGTTGCTCAGCTCCCCATATGCGATTATTGGAGGCACCATTTGTTGCCTTGGTATCTTGTTGTTGCCACTCTCAGGTGTGTTACTCGCCTTTGCTCAAAATCGAAAGCAGGGTGTGATGATGGTCGTTGGGCCAGATGGTAACTTAATGCCACTAACAGATCTCACGCCAGATGTCGTGCAAAACCAACTCAATGCCATGAACGAAGGCACGCAAGAGGAAGTAGGATTTGATGTACGAACTGGTGAATATATGAAGCCTGAATCGAAAATGGGTATGCAACAACAAGACGGTACGCAAGATGTTCAGGCCGGAAGTATGCTCACTACTGAGCAAGTATACGCATTGATGCGAGGTGATGTCGAATCCGCATCACATCAAGAGCAAGAAAAGGAGGTTGCTGATCCATTCCCTACACCAACCGTTCAACGTACTGAAGCACCAGCACGTGTCGATGTGAAGCCAATGCAACAATCCGATCGTAAGATTCCGGTTGCCAAAAACGAAGATTGGCAGTCTTGGGATGAAGATTGATACAAAAACGATTTTTTGCCGACGAGTTCAAATGAGTCCTTCTCTACCTAACTACAGGTTGAGTAGTATGGACGAACTCGAACACTCGTTATCATTGCTTCAAAACAAAACACGGCGCTCCATTCTCGAGCGATTGGTGCGTGAACCCCATTATCCAATGCAATTGGCAGATTTGATTGGAGTAAGTCAACAAGCCATCGTGAAGCATCTGAAGGAGCTTGAACGAGGTCATCTTGTTGAAAAAATGAAAGTTCCGAGTGAAAAAGGAGGACCTCCACGAACCATCTTCCGAGTTTGTGAAGCATTCTCACTACGCATCGACCTTGGCCCTGATCTGTTCAAGATTGAGCGACGAAAGCTGCCTTCTGGGGGCCCATTGCGATTGAGTTCGAAGTTACCAGATTTGGCTCAGCCAATTGCTGAACGTGTGAGTGGACGGAAGAAAATCAGTGTCACAGAAGGTGTTGTGCACCTCGAACAACTGAATGAACAGCTCGAACAATTGGATCGACAACGAGATGCGCTCATCGCCTTACATCAACAAATCCGTGGCCGTGTTTCCGCTGCAGTTGACACGGATTTCGAGGACTACTCACAGCGAACCATGGTTCACGCATTGATCGAAGCCCCTCGTATCAAACCCGACCTTGGACTGATGGCGAAAGAACTCAATCTCAGTGAGAGTGATATCTCTGCCGTCATGTCACGTGTACGTGTACTGGTCGAGCGTCAACGCTCCGACCGATCTGGGGAAGTTGTCGCCATTGACGACAATCCCGGCTTACGATGGTGGCTTGGTTAGTCCACTCAAGCTTCGTCTTCATCACCGAGAACAGACATCAGCGATGATTGCTCTGCAATTCGGTCCTTGACGGCTGCACGTCGTCCACGGCCAACGAGGTAGAGAACACCGAACAATGAGAAGGTGAGCAAGACGATCATGGTCGGTAATGCGACCTTACCAACAACTTCGCCTGCAACATCCAAGAATGGGTTCGAGGAACCGAGTTCGTTTGAGATTCGGACGATGTTGTCGCCCTCATCTGCTTCAACGATGTTGTTTCCAGGGTCGACAACAACGTAGACGTTCTTGTTACCAGCAGTGACTGGATAAAGCATGTACAACTCAATAACACGCTCATCACTTGCGTCATCAGGCTTATCCAAAGCACCGATGATTTGGCGCATAACGATGCTCTCTTCATCGCACATGTTGTTGTTCTTACGAATTTCCTTCATCATATCGTCACTATCATACTCACAGAGGATCACTTCGATGTCCGTAGCATGAACGTTGCCAGTGTTTGCAATCTCAACCTTGATTGGGATGGATTCTCCAACATCGGCAGAGTTAACGTCGGTTGTTGCGGATTTGACAACAAGATCAGGGGCACGTAGATTGATGGTAACGATCTTCTCGTTGGTATCCAACAAGTCGCCAACCCATGATGGTGAGTCATCGTAGTCGCCACCTTCCTCGGCATTGCCCATCATCGAGACCACTTTGAGCCCCAAACTTCGTGTGAGCAATTCTGCACTTGGATCCACTGCGACAATCGCAACCATGGTGTATGTTTCGTATGGTGCCATCTCAGGCAAGCGCCATTCATCGATATCGGACAAGTAGACACAACTGTCTTCTGGGAAGGATGGTTCTGTCGATTCCATGACGACGCAGTCCTCTTCGCTTTCAAGATCAAGTCCGACTTGACGGATGATTCGCCACGAAATATCCCATCCATCGAGCGTTCCCATCCCTGGAAGCTCTTCAACAGTAATATCTGAGCCTGAACGGGTTGAAGTGTGGTTGTTCAATGTTGGTACATCGGGAACGTTTCCTGCGTTCGTGACATTAACAATGAAGCGAACAACACGACCTGGTGCAGAGGTCTTGACGTCGTTCTCAACGGTTGGATCCATTGAAATCTGCATGTCATGGAACTCACGAACTGTAACCGTAAGTTCGACGACATCTCGAAGACGCGTCATACGACCTGCTGCATCCTCGTCTTTTTGTTCGGACTTGGTGTGGAAGACAACGGTGTAATCGCCTGCTGGTACTTGTTGTGGGATGTTCATGAGGACGTCGAACTCTTGGAATGAACCTGCATCCAATTCCTCGAGCGTGTTTCTTGGAACGGTGATGTCCCAAATGACGTCAACGCCTGCTGAATCTGTGACACGTGCAAGCGTGTAGTCAAATCGATCAGGCCCGTTTCCAGTATTGACCACCGTTGTATGCAGTGTAACTGGGCTTCCAGGGTTGGCTTCGATTGCGACAACATTTCCTCCAGCATCTGTGCTAAAGTCTACATCGTCTGCATCTTCATCAGCCGCTATACCCGTATTCAACTGGAATACATGGTCAACATCGACTTGAAGAATCTTCGAATCCGAAATTTTCGGATAGCCCTTCAGATGTGCTTTCAGCGTCATCGCCTTTCCGAGTCCAGCTGGAGCGTCATCAGGCGCACACATCTTGACCTTCACGATATGTGTTCGATTTTCTTGTCCGGACTGAATAACGAATGGGTAAGAAACCCCGTCAGGGTTCAAACTGAGACCGCTCGGGAAAATGACCTCGATTGTCCAATTATCTTCATTCTCGGTTGTTCCGGGCGTTGTGAAAACCAAGTCTCCAGAATCGAAGAATTTCCGAACCTTGATCTCGAACACGTGGCAATTTTCAGGCTCTAATGGATTGAGATTCGGCACATACGTAGCAGGGGTGACTTCTGCTTGTGTGTCTGTAATATCAAACACGATATTGTTTGACGATCGAATCGAAACAAAGACCCCCAATTCAAGGACGTCATACGTTCCTTTTTCGACAGACTTGATCGGTTCGCCAGCAGACCAACCCTTCAACAAGATGACGAAAGCACCTGGGTCTTCCGATGTTGGGACATCGATTTTCAGATTCTTCGTCACAGACTGTTGTGGATCGAGTTGAACGCTCAATGGGAAGTCAACGTCCCAAGCAAATGGTAGCAACCACTCTTGCCGACCTTCCAGGGTTTGTGGGTCCCAGAAGAGGAAGGTATCAGCAACGTTCCCTGTATTGGTAATCGTAATCGAGAAGATGGCGGATTGCCCTTGTTCAACGTCTGCAACACTGTGTGATGCGTCGAGGTCGATACCATGGACAACGTCCATGAGTGTGAGCGTTGTAATCTCGGAGCGAATGGCAGGGTCCTTGTAGGATTTTGCATCGACTCGGATTTCTGCGAGTTCGTCTGCGTTAGCCTGATAGATCGATGGTGCACGGACACGCAAGTAGAATCGAATGGATTCGCCACCTTCAAGGAAAATTTCAGTGTCCGGGAAAATAGCCGTGTGGTTGTCTGCAAAGAACAGCGTTGCGGTCCAGTTCGTTGGTACACCAGTGATGTTCAATCCATACGAATCTGCGACCAAATCCTTCGGACCTGGCGTCGAATTGTTCATGGTCAGATTGTAGATGGTTTGTTCACCCGGTTCAATCACGTGGTAAAACGTCTCACCGTCATCGAATTCCACGTCGACTTGCCCAGTCAGGACGTGCGAGTAACATATCGTAAACCGATTGTTGTTCGTTTCATCATTGCATTTGTTGGTATCAGACCAGGCAACGTGGGCTCCACTGCCAAGATCATTTGAAAATGCTGGAGGCATTCCTATGCTTGGTTTGTAACCTGAATTCGGACCGAGTTTATTCGAAGACCATGATGTGATGGCAACGGTTTCCCACGGATCCAAGGCCGTAAGACCGTCTCCTTCAAGCGATGTGTGATTCAATCGAACATAGAGAAGTTCCTCACCTGCAGAGGTGTTGCCCGAATCAACCCAAGCGATGTGAACTTGATTCTGATCATCTGTCAAGAGTGATGGGAATACGGAGTTGCCACCCCACGGTGCGTTTTGCGGCAATCCTGCATAGGTTTCAACGTTCGAAATCGGCGTATCGTTGATTTTCTTGATTGCGTAGGTGGAAAGACCGTCGTCACGGCCGTCGAACTCTCCAGCTCCTTGGAGTCGTAGTTTTGTGTAGTACACTTCGTAGTTGACATCCTTCTCGAAACCATAGTCGCGACCATCCATCCAAGCGATGTGTGTGTTGCCTTCCATGTCCACGCCAATCGATGGGTGGAATGAGTACGCATCATCAATGGTTACACGGGTGTCATTGACAACGACGAGATGTCCTTCTGAGCCCTTTCCAGTGTCTTCATAGTACGCTCCGTTTTGAGCAACGGTTCCAGAAACACCAGGCGTCCAACTTGGATCGTTGTTCATCTTGCCATATGGGTCGAGTACAGACATGTAGATTTCACGAGAGTTGTTGGTTGAGATGTATACCATCGCTTCAACAAGAAGTGACATCTGGCTTGCACCACCACTTCCGGATGGGAATTCGTAGACTTGCCCACCAGCATCGGTTGATCGGATGGTGTTACCTGGGCAGTTTCGTGCCGCAGTGCTCTGAACGCCATTTGGACATTGAGCAAGGTCCTTGAAATGTGATTGGACGCTTGTTGCGCCACCGTAGGTTTGTCCATACATACCGACTGGGACAACGCCTGCATTGACACAGTTGTCGTGCGCTTCCTCGATGGAAGTTGTATCATCAGCCTGTTGCGCTGGGTCTCCATCCTTTGGCCCTTCGTCAGAAATTGGGATTGCAATCTTGGTCGCGTTCGGGTTCCACTTGTGATCGTCTTGTGTTGGTGGGTTTCCAGGAACGTTTCCTTGTGCGTCCTTCCATGAGAGACATGCCCAGTTGGTTCCAGGGCCCCAATCCTCACCAGAGTAACCAGAGTATGTGTTACCATTGTAAACCGTACCTGGGAGTTTGCGAATACCACCAGAATCATCGCCTGGAGTTAGTCCGAGTGCTGTGGAACGTGGGCCTGTGTTCTTGTTGTGTGTTGCGCAGTTGCCGCTGCTTGCAGCACCTGGCAACGTGTTTCCTAGACCGTAAATGGTCTCGTAAACCGTCATGTTTCCTTCCTCAAGCATTGGCTTGAGTCCTTGGAAGTAACCGCCTGCTGCGAAGTTGCCGCCGTAAATGACAGTACAAACATCCGCCCATTCGGAATACATGGAACCTGACGTGTCAACGAGGAAGACTAGTTCGACCTTTCCACCACGGGTGTCATCCCATGCGATTTGAACCAAATCGTTGGAGTCGACGACGATGTCTGGATGGCCTTTGTGGCCGATGATCGGAGTAAGGAGTGTGTCTTCGAAGAGGGTCAATACCGAACCTCCGTTGTATTCAGGTTGAATCATCGAGTAGTAGATTTGAGGTTGATTGAAGAATTGTTGCAATTCATCGTAGGAATCCTGCCAAGCAATGTGGAGGTTGCCTTGGCTGTCAACGTCGATGGAAGGCCAGTCACGGTCTTGAGCACGCATGGAGATGATGGTATCATCAATCACTGAAATCGCCGAGTCTTCAGCAGCCATACCGTCAAGTGGTGCGAGATATGGGTTGATGGACGTGTACATGATCTTGTGTTGACCGGATTTGTCTGCCCATACGAGGTGAATACGATCATTGTCATCGATGACCATGTCTGGATGCCATACCTTGTGGAGCCCTGGGCTGGTGATTTGCGTCGCATCAATCAGGGTTTCACCACGTGGTGATAGCATAGAGTAATACAGGTGCTGCGTATTTCGAGCCCAGATAATGTGGACGTTTCCTTCGCTATCGGAAGCTACCGCCGCTTGGTTGTCTGAAGCCGTTCCGCCATCTACGATTCGGACGGCTTCAGTAATGACGACTTGAGATGCTTCTGCTTGTTCTGTCCCGATAACCATTCCTGAAAACAAAGAGAGCAGGAAAAGGCTGACGAGGGTAATCGATTTGGTTGTTTGACGCATGGTATCACCTGTGTGACTCAAAGCATTGTTTACCAGTACTTAACCGCGACCCTTCCGCGTCAGTTGCAAAACGAGGCGAAGAGCCACATCAAGCCCATTCTTCGGGATCGAGTCCCGTGCCGAATGGCATCATGTCATTGTACTCGATTTGGGCTGGTTCTGGTGATGGTTCATCAGGCTGTTTTCGCTTCTTTTGATTCGCCCAATCATCAACAGGGCCCGGTTCACCCTTCCCTGGACCGTATGCGAATTTAATTTCATGAATCATGCTTAGTTTTGCCAACCACAAACGACGCAAACTATGCATGAGCGCATTCTTAGAGAGCCCATCAAACCAGATTGGCAAACTCACATTGAAGGCTTGGAGAGGTCCAGGCTTTTCTTTTCCTTGATGGCCCATGTGAATGCCCCAGTCTAATTCTGCACGCATGAGAGAAAGTCTGCATTCATGCACCCATTCAGACCACACTTCTGGTTCTTCGCTCATGTGTTCTTTCATTTGTTCTTGCTGCCCAAGATCGACACGGGTCATGCTCGAAACAAACACCAAATCTCTCGCTTTCGGCAGGACGACGGCAAACATGTGGCCTTGTGGCCCGGGAGGATACCGTACGAGCAAATGAGCTTCCGCTCTTGGGTCGTTCTTGTCGCGAATTTCCAAGCGTTCACTTGCAAGCCATTGGCGGATTTGCTGCACGTGCCCTGAATCGACCATGGCTTAGCGTGGAAGCCGTGTAATTTGAATTCAACGCTCTTCGTTTGCGCGTAAATCCGAAATTAATCCATTCAACTGGTCGCTGAGATTACTCTTGAATTGTTTACCAGCGGTCAATCGATTGAAGGCTTTACGAGTGTCAACATACGCATCCCACCAAATCCCAAACATGCGTCCTGAAGCCCAGAAAATCGGAAACATAGCCAAGTAAACGAACGCGAGTGAAAGGTACAAATTCAACCCAAATAAAGAGAGGATATCGATGGAAAGAATGGCGGAAACATCGGATGCGTTCATCCAAATTAATCCAGTTCCAATCAATGCACAAAATGGCCATATCATCAACGAACCAAACATTGCAGCGAGGAATTGGTAGGTCGTTCTGGCGTCAACCCCCTCATCGGTCCGGTCACCGAGATAGCGTCCCAGAGTCAATTGTGGAGACAATGAGAGAAGAAATGCTGGAAGAAGGGCAAGCATCAAGGTTGATTTGAGCAAAAATCCAACACTGCGAAGTGGATTGCCAGTTCGCAACTTCGTTCCAGTCGAGTTCAAATCCCGTCCATCGAGGCCTTGTTTTTCGAGTTTGAGATGGATGTCCTTCGCAGCCAAGACGGTTGGATGGTTGACTTCTGCTGGTTCGATCTGGACATCATCCGGCGCTGGTTGATATCGATTGCGAACTTCACGTGCTGCTAGGACTTCACGACGCCATGTGTCGAGAGGTTGTTGCTTCATCCGAGCCTCAACCTGTGCGATGAGGTGATATGCGCCGTGCTCGTCCCAACTTGATACATTGGGTGTAATTGGTGCAAGATGGGGCCGTAAACCATCTCGAAGAGAACGAACAAGATCGCCTGGTGGCTCAACCCATTCTCGCTTTTGAACCGCTTGGATAAGATCGTCTGGAATGTCGTCTTCTGGTAGATAATATGGCTCGGCAAATTCAACCCACATATCGGTTCGATAGTGGTGACGTACACGGAAATGAAGGCCAACTGGTTGCAAAACTGGGCACTTCTTTCCAGAACCTTTCGCGATGGCTGCTGCTGCGAGAACTGTTCGCATTGGCCCTGTTCGAAATCGAATCATGTGTGCCAAATCGTGACTTGTTCCTTCAGGAAACAGAACACATCCAAACCCGCTGGCAATACCTGTTGCAAGTGTAAGAAGGGAGCGGCCATTGAGATTCGTGGCTTCTTCCTCGCTGCATCCTCCTCGAAGTAATTCTGCTTTACGAACGACGGGTTGAACTGCGAGTCTTCGCGTCCAGAATGATAGGATTGGGCGGGTGACCAAATCATGCCGGCCCCCCATGACGAATTCTTTGGGATGTGCAAGCATAATGCCAAGCGGGTCGACGAGTCCATTTGTATGCCATGCGGCGCAGAGTGAGCCTCGGTCCGTAGGAATGTGTTCCATTCCAGTGTATTCGATTGTGCGAAACTGGTTCGCAGCCGTTCGTCGACAAAAGAAGAAAATGAGTTTTGTCCAAAAAGGACTCCCTGGCGTGTTCTTGTCAAATGAAGGCATGGGTGTGTTGAGAAGCTTCTCCATCTGCATATTTGCTGAGGATTTAGAAAGCACGGGCAGTGCCTCGCCTCGATGGTCGACAACGCCATCAAACGGTGCAACGCCTTTTGCCAAGTTTAAGCCCCCATTCGGATTTTTTCTGCCAGCGATCCAAGGTTGGTATGGTCTGGTTCAACGATTCCGCTTGTTGGCCACATTGAGGCGAGGGTTGAGCCTGCATCGTTTTCAGTTCGCGGAAGAACGTGAACATGAACATGAGGAACTTCTTGACCGGCGAGAGGTCCATCGTGGACGACGACCGTGAAATCCGTTGTATTGAAATGGTTGGAGAGTCGTTTCTGAACTTCAACAACACCGTTCATCAACATGCTACGTTGATCTTCGCTTAGATCAGCGATTCGTTGCACCGGTACAGTTGGAATGACGAGCGTGTGGCCCTCTCGGCGAGGAAAAATATCGAGGAAAGCATACCAGCCATCACCTGAACCAATTTGATGAGAAGGAATCTCTCCAGACAAAATTCGTTCAAACAACGTTTGTTCTGCCATGCTTATCCCAACTCAAAGGGACAAATAATCAAACCGCAGCGGAAGGAGATAGAATCCAGTTTCCAGATGGTCCTTTTCTCAAAGCCAGTTTCGCATGTGTGCCGTCGGAGAACACAAGATTATGGTGAAGTTGTTCTGAGTCGGAATCTGAAAAGTCAGAGCGTTGGTGCAGGCCTCGAGACTCCGTTCGGAGTGAAGCGGAATGAACGTAGGCCTGTGCCATTCGAATCGCTGCTTGGGTACGTAAAATCTCCAACAAATTTTGATTCGCAATAAGCGACGTTTGATCGCAATAGAGTTGTTCGCCTTGGACGGAAAGTTGCTCCAACGATGCTGTTGCGGTTTCGTAATCCGATGCAACGGTCGCTGGTGTTTGGAGGGTAGCGAGTATTTCTTTGAGACGGGTCATCACTGGATTCAATCGCTGAACAGGTCCTTCCGATTCACCGCCGAGCATACTCAATTCAGCCTCGACAAGACTGGATGCTTCTTCCAAGGTTGCAGATCCAGTAAATTTGCGCTTTCCAATCCATTCAGTTGCATGTGTTCCCGCAGCTTCACCTCCAGCGATAGCATCTAAGAGGTGATTCCCTTGCAAAAGATCTGCGCCATGAAGACCACTTGATGCGGCCGAACCTGCTGAATAGAGTCCTGTAAACCAACGCGCCCAGGATTGGAGAACCACTCGGCCGTGTTCATCGGTTGGTAAGCCTCCAAGCGTATGGGTTGGAACAGGAGCAACTTCGACCGTTTGTCGATGCATGTCAATACCAGTTCGCTGCTTGATCGTGTCGAACAATACGGCCCACCAATCTGCATCGCTACCCATATTTCGGGCATCGAGGACGGTTGTTCCAGCTTCATGCATCTTTGCACAAATTTCAGACGTTGGTGTGGTTGAAGATGTTTCTAGTGCAGTTCCAGAAGGTGTGTGAAGTGTAGCACCATCGGATAGGATCGAATTGGGAATAACCAAATTCGTGCCGACGACGCCGAGTGGACTTTCTGCAATGAATTCCATGTTTCGCAACGGCGCACCTGCGCGGTAGGCTGCGTCCATACCAAGCGATGTTGAGCCGTTGGTAAACGCTCCTTCAAACCCGCCATCAGCAATGATGAGTGCTTTGCATTGAATCGAAAGAACCCGTCCGTTGAGCATGTCGATAGCAACCAATCCGTTGACTGAATAATCTGTATGAATCAGTTCCATAGGAACTTGGTCACTCCGACGAGTGACGCCGTATTTCATGCACTGTTCTTCGAGAACTTGTTGGATTTCTCGAGCCGTTGCATCACCTGCATTGCACAGCCGTGGCTTGGAATGCCCTGAGGCATAGTGTCCTTTGACGATGCCTTTTGCATCTCGACGGAAATTGACTCCTCGACGTTCAAGTAGGTCAACAACTCTGAGTGCTTTCGTCGTACGGCTCGCAACAATGTCTTGATCGCTGAGAAATGCGCCCATTTTGATGGTGTCCTCTCGATGGCCGCGATTGCTCTCCTCTTGGATGTGGCAAGCAATACCATTCATCGCATCCATGCCACCATCGCCAAGTGCGGTCGAGCTCATCATGAGAACGCTTGCACCGTCTTTCGATGCTTGTGCTGCAGCTGAAAGCGCCGCAGGGCCATCTCCAAGAATTACGACGTCCCATGCTTCCATATCATTACCCCAGCAGAGTAAGCGAAGCAAAACCCTGCCATAAGCAAAGCGCTTGTTCCGTTAGAAATCTTCAACTCGTCGAAGGTGGCAGTTCGAGTTCAGAATAACGTCGGACGCGAAGCAATTGATGGATTCGATCAATACGTTGTCGATTTTCCTTTGGTTGTACATTTGTCCTTACAATTCGTGAGCCGAGTACGACGCCTTCATCGTCACGAAGCGTCACTTGAACTTGTGCATCGCCCTTGAAACCACGATCCCAAGCAACGTTGACCCAAAGAACAACGGTTCGTTCAAGATATCGAGGAAGCCAACTGAGAACATCATCTTCGGATGGATTTGTCAATTCAATCGCTTTGAGAGGAGGTGGGCATGGGGCGAGTTCAAATCGGTGATCAATCGATTGAGGCTCTCCTCCTGGAACTTGAACTTCGACTCGTACGTGGGTCGCATCAAATGTTTGATTGTTGAGAGCGATGAAAAGGCTACCAGATCCGTCATAACATGTTGAATCAAGTGAAATATCCATCCTCCATGGTGAGAGAAGAATTTCCGGGGCGCCTGAAAGAAAATCATTCTGAAGACGCTCGAAGAGCCGAAACGCTCCTGGTTGCCATGCTCGTGCATGTTCAAGCGTACGCTGAAGCGTTCGCCAATTGAAGAATTCTTCAGTGGAGAGGAGTGACCGCTCAATGGCTTCCGGAGACATGAAATCTCGTAATGAGTTGAGGACCGTGTCATCGTCTATGATGTCGTTCGCATTCAAGTGAAGAAGAAACAAAAGGCGTTCTCGGGCTTGAAGGGGGTCATTTCCTGGAAGAATTGCCCCTTGGAATCGTTGTTCCCATTCAGCCCACTCGATTTGAGAATCAGGATCGAGGTGCGATTGCAAGAGTTGTCCAAGTGGTGAACCCAATTGCGTAGGATGATGCGTAGGTGCATAATGAATGAGCAAAGGCATTTCATCGGCTTGCAAGCGAATGTAATAGGTGGTTAACATGGAGTGTATGCTTAGTCCAATACCCGTTGTCATCGAAACGAGCAACAGCAAATTCCATGCAACAGAACGGGGCGTAATGAGCATCGAGAGACACAGCAATGTCAACGAGGTCGTTGCAAGAAACGCACTGATATTGTTTTGACGTCGCCCATCACGTAAGCCTTCAAGGACCCGGTCCATACCTGGTTGGGCCCGCAATGTGTGGCGTTTTCCATCGCCAAATCCACCTTGTTCACGCAACGAAATTTTCGCCTCAACGGCCGACCACGTTGCTTCGCTACCTGCAATTGGTGGAACGTATGCCGCCAACACTGGAATGAGCCATACAGCGAGAATGAAGAATGGTGAAGCGAATGGAATCATTGCTGGATCGATAACGAGGAGAATTGCAGTGGTTGCAATGCCAAATCCGACAACATTACGAAATGCGAGGAAGAAGGTATTGTTGGCAATTTGACCGCTCTTCATCCGATATCGTTCGCTTTTTTCCCATGCTTCTCGGGTTCGTTCCAAAGGATCTTCGTTTCGAGCGAATCCGTGGCCGTATGGATCTGGTAAGGATTTGATGGTTCTGCGCGTTCGAGCAACAATGGATTCTTCCTCTGGCTCCATCTCACTCAGGGCTACTACGGGAAGCACACATATGTCATCTTCGCTTATCGCACGTCCAATTGCAGGTTCTTGGCGGGCGTGGCAGGATTCGAACCCGCGATCTTCGGCTTAGGAGGCCGACGCATTATCCAGCTGTGCTACACGCCCAGCATTGCCAAAACGCTCCCTATGATGGAGGTTACTGTTGTTGAATTGCTGCAAAAGCGTGCAACATTTGTTCCACTTGAATACGGCCTTGAGAGGACCGGCGTAAGCGAACATCGCAGTCCGCTAATGCACTCAGAGCTTTTGTGAGTTGATCTTCAGGGAGGTTAAGACGCCCTCCTGTTAGCACTTGATGTGCTTGTTCAACGACATCTTCCGCCTCGAGACTTTGCTGTGAAATGATTTCATCATAGATTCCAAGAGCGCCTTTCAGTTTTCTGGTGTTCTTGTAGCCGTCCTTTTCCCATCGCCATTCGACGACTTGGCCACGTAGTGCCGCTTCAATCATTCTCTGTACTTCGTTGGTTGAAATCATGGTAAGGAGACGATGGAGGTTTTCTCGTTCACCCAATAAATCGCGTAAAGCGAGTACTTCAGTGGTAAAAATTGCCTTCCGCAGATTGCCTTCCGAAATGTGTGCAATATCGCCGAGAATACCGCGAACGGGTTCCACGCCTTCTGCAGCACAAAGTTCGGAAAGTCGGGATTCAATGCGCTTTCTCGGAACTGCTGTCAAACGAATATGTTGTGTTCGGCTACGAAGAGCATCGATCAATCGTGAAGGTGTGCGAGCGGTGAAGATGAAGCGCGAGGTTCTGCTTGTTGCCTCCATCATTCGACGCAAGAGTGGTTGGCGTTTGTGGCCTAGATAGTCCGCATCTTCAATGACAATAATTCGAGAAATGTGAACATCGCTTAGACTTCCTCGTTGAGATTCATGGCCTGCTGGAGCAACATCGCCTTCGGATACTTGAGAGAATGTTGAGTCAAATGCATCAAGCGAGGTACGACTTGCGAGTGTATCGCTGGAATCTTTGCCACCTGGACGTAGGAACGATTCGAATGCAGCCATTGCACCAGCTGACTTCGCCAGATCCTTCGCTTGCAATACGTGGGTTGTTGAACGCCATGAAGGGCCAAGAACTTGGCGAACAATCAGATTCCATGTTGCTGTCTTACCCGATCCGGCAGGACCGGAAATGAGTAAATGAGGAGGGTTTGCTTGGAGAGCAACCCGTTCGATTGTTTCCAGCGTGGACACATCAAGTGCAAGATCTGAGAAACGACGAGGAGGGTATGTCTCAAGCCAACTCGCCATATGAATCAATCAGCGACAAGGGTCTTTGACCATTTGTGCGCGTTCACTCTGCCTTGAGTGTCTTCTTCTTTCGGTCTCCACTGCTTCGGCGGAGCTTCATGAAGATCTTCGAACCGCAGTGGCTGCAGTGAATACCGTTTCGCTCTCGGTCAAAGCTTTCGATGGTGCCACAAAGCGCACACTTGTAGTCTACAAGTTCCGACATAGCCAAACCCACCTACCCATTGGTTTTGAACCTGTCCGTCAGAATCTGACTTCAAAGACCGCCAACAAGTGGTCTTGTCATGCGTATCTCAGTTGCCTGAGAAAGGTCTGTGTCTGCAATAGCGCTTGCAGCAACCATCTGACCATCGACGAAAACCCAGTTGTTAGCTTCCTTTGCGCTGGTTGTGATTTCTTCCTTGGTCATTTCGCAGACTGTGTGCCCTGTTGAATCGGTGATTTGAACGGTGAATTTCTCAGCACCACCAACGATGGATGGAACCAATCGCAAGACGTTGTCCTGATCAAGGTCAATGTTTGCAATGCTAGCAGCGTCAACCATTTGGCCATCAACGAAGAGCCAGTTGGCGTTGTTGCTGGTGAGCTTGTCACTGATTTCTTGCTTGGTCATGAGCATGGCTTCGTCGCCCGCTTTGCTTGCAACGAGAACAGTGAATGTTTCTGCACCACCGACCATGCCTGGGTTGATTCTGATTTCAGTTGCATCGTTCAACTCGATGGTTTCGAGTTCTTCGACACTGACCATTTGTGAATCGACAAAGACCCATGTGTTTTCGTTTGTTGACACCATCTCAACGATGTCCTCTCGAGCCATGAGCTGTTGCTTGTGGCCCTTTTCGTATGCTACGTGAACTGTGAATTTCTTATCCGACATTGTTCTTCCTCGCAGTCTCTGAATCTCCACAGTATATAATCGCGAAAAATTCGGCATGTTCAAGGATGTTCTCGGAACAAACGACTTCATGGGCGAAGATGCACCTCTTGTCATCGACGTTGTTGACAACGGCGGACAGTGGACACATCGAGAATGGAGGATGTTGAAGTATCTTAAAGTCGACACTCAAATCATTCCAAACGACACCCCTATCGATCAACTTCGCGAACTTGATGGATTGATTCTCTCAGGAGGTGCTGCTCGAATCGGTCTTTCAGGTGAATTAGGAAACTGTGCAGAATTTTTGAAACTCGATATTCCAATCCTTGGAATCTGTGCTGGCCATCAATTCATGGCCCGATTCTATGGAGGCGATGCTCGTGAATCACCAATACCTGAATTTGGCGCTATGGAGATTCAACTTCACGACGGGGGCGGGAAGATTTTCGCTCGAACCTCATCACCCCAAACAGTATGGGAATCGCATAACGATGAAGTCCATGTTGTTCCAGACGGTTTCTTCGTAACTGCGAGTAGTCCTTCTTGTGAAGTACAAGGCATGGAGAATGAAGCTGGTGATCGATTCGGATTGCAATTCCATCCTGAAGTCAACGACTCAGAATTCGGCAAAGAGATGTTTGAAAATTTCGTCGATGTCTGTCGCCAAGCCCGAGATGCTTAGATCTTGAGATTGGCTTGACGTGCAAGCAAGAGAACCTGCATCGAATGTTCAAGCATGGCTGCATTGGCCATAGCTTGGTCAAGATTCGCTCCAACCGCATATGCTCCATAGCCTCGAACAACAACACACCGCATTCCACCCTGTTGCAATGCTTCCGCAACTTGACGGAGGAATTCTTCTTGTGCATCATCATCTGGATCGACGATAACAACCTTGCCAATGTGTTCTTTTCCAAGTACGTCTATGGGTTGGACGAGAATCAAGTCTTTCTCGGAACTTGCTGCCGTAGTGTATGGGCCTTGCATGTGGATGCAAGCAGCTGGACCGCCCGTAACCATTGCAACTGAAGCAAGAAGGACCTCATGAACCTTCCACTCAGCAATGGCTCCACGAGGAGGATTTCCTCCGAGACGCCCTCCAAGAATGCCTCGTTCATCTAACCGAGAAAGCATGGTGGAATGGCGAGTACTGATCATGATTCCAGGTTCATCAGGGTGAAGCATCGAAATAGCCCCCATCGTCCCCTTGACAAGAGATTCACGGCTCAACTGACGACCCATTCGAGCGAAGTCGGCTACAACATGTGGAGGAATGACAATGTTGTCGAGAACGACTGGAGGCATCGGCGTTTCTTCAAGCTCTTCGATCACCTCTGCAGCACCGACAAGACTTCCGCGAAGTCGTTCAATCTCGGCTGTTAGACGAGCGATTTCCATCTCTCGGTCGACATCGCCCGGGGATTCTTCTGCTGGAGGGTCTTCTTGACCGATTTCTTCGGTTGGTGCCTCAACGGGTGTTGATTCCTCCCGTGGTTCCTCGGATGGAGTAGGTTCTGGTTCATCTTCGACTTCAGCCTCAGGTTCTTCAGGTGGAGATTCTGGTTGAGGTTCTTCAGCCACTTCTTCTGGCGCTGGTTCTGCCTCAGGAGTTTCTTCTTCAACGGAAGCGCCCTCTTCTGCTGCTACCTCTTCTGAATCTTCGACGGTCGGTTCTGATTCCTTTGGTTCTTCTTGTGTTTCTGCTGGCGAGTCGTCGTCTGTAGCAGGCGCTTCTTCTTCGGCTGGTGGACCAGACGGTGGTCCTGTGGGGCTGGGTGGTCCTGTGGGTGGACCCGATGGAGGGCCT
>CEUK01032141.1_pt1 | contig 31621 bp, 34 predicted proteins | sample 356451 | NCBI WGS metagenome assembly CEUK01 (sample SAMEA2622843, study PRJEB7988) | marine metagenome | isolation source: saline water (ENVO:00002010), including
TGTGCCGCATATCACACGCCGTGCCCACACGGTCCCTGCACGGTCCGAGCGTTACAAGCCGTCACCTAACCTGTTGAAAACGTTGGGGAAATGTGGAAAACAGCTCAGGTTTTCAACCTGGAAAGACGAGTTCGATTCTCGTACGGGCTGCCATCATTTTTGTTCCTTCCGGGTCATAACCCGTTGATTTTCTTTTCTTTACTTCTTTGCCCGCGTTCTGCATGATTCCCGGCAGATAACGCGAAATCCTGCACGGTCCCAAAATTTCACGGTCCCTGCACGGTCCAGAATCGGGGGATGCGATGACGAAAAGATGGGAAAAAGATTCAAAGGTCGCGGGGCTGTTTGTTAGCCGGGGCACAGCGTACGTTTTCCGGTACGGCCTCGGGCCGCGCGGGTGGAACAAAAGCCTAAAGCTGGGCGACGTTGCCGACCTGCCCCTCACCAAAGCGCGCAAGATCGCGGAAGGTTACCGGGCCGTCGTGGCTGCCGGGGGTGACCCAGCTGCGATTAAGCGGCAGGGTAAAGCAGGTCACACGCTGGCTGATCTGCACCTCGCCTTTTTGGAACGTTGGGCGAAACCCCGAAAAGCTGAGGGGAGCTGGAAAAATGACGACTCTTATTTTCGGCTGCATTTGCTCCGCGCTCCCTTCGCCCGGCTGCGCCTGATCGACATTGACGAGGCGGCCCTTTGGGAGTGGCACGCAACACATCCAAAGCCGGTCACCGCTAACCGCTGCCTTGAAACACTGTCGAAAGCTTTCGGTCTCGCCAAGCGCTGGGGATGGCTGCCCCGCGATCATCACAATCCCTGCCAGGGCATAGAACACCACCCCGAAAAAGCTCGGCGACGGTATGCAACGCCTCAGGAAGTTGATCGGCTTTTGATTGAACTTCGGCGATTGAAAGAACTTGGCGGGATTCATTTTCGTTTCGCGTGTTTGGTTCAGCTGCTGATGCTCACGGGCGCCAGGCTTAACGAAATTATGTCGGCGAAATGGTCTGAAGTTTCGCTGAATGAAGGTGTCATTCGACCCACAAAACACAAACGCGACAGAACCGAACACAGGGAGGTTGTGCTCGGAACTGACGCGCTGCGCGTGGTTATGGAGCTGCGGAACCACGAAACGCCCGGCGAGTGGCTGATCAGAGGGAGAGGGAGAAATCACCTCAAGGAACACCACAAGCCATGGTCACGATTGAAAGACGCCGCAAGGATTGACGACCTTTGGATTCATGACCTGCGCCACACCTTCGCGAGTTACCTGATCAGTTCAGGCCACACGCTGGGCGTGATTGGTGAGCTGTTGGGCCATGCGTCCACCGCCACAACTGCCCGATATTCACACCTGATAACCACAGAGCGCCGCCGCGCTGTTGATCAGGCTGCGTCGTTTCTTAGCGACGATCGACTTTCTCAATCAGCCGGTCGATATACCATCGAGCCTTGCGAAGATCCTCGGCCCCGCCCTTCGCTTTCCAGCGCCACAGATACTGAATCGCGCTCGCGGTGTAATGTGCTTCCGTTCCCGACAGGTCGCTGATCGCAACGTCCACGGCGTCGATACATTCGATCGGACCCTTGGCGTAGTGCTTCGGCTTGTAGACGGGGTGATTCATATCAGCTCCGGGGGAATGTGACCCGTGGCCATCATTTTGCTGAGGCGCTTTGCTCTCTGCCCGACCTGAGTGGCCCAGCGGCTGTCAAGCATCATCTCAGCGGCTTTCTCGTATTGCTTCGCCCTGATCGCTTTCAAGGTTCGTTTGAACTTAAGAAGGCCAGAAATGCCGAGATTAAATGCCATATCCAGCAGAACTCTCTGACGCACTGGCGAAAGCTCCGCCATCCATGGAATCTCGCGCTTAAGCCTGTCTGCGAAATCGTCAATGTCATTGCTGAGCATGAGCTGAGCTTCCGCCTCAGTTATGCCGCGATCATCGAGGTTTCGCCCGACGCCGATGCTGAGCTTTCCACCTGTGCAGCGATAGGGCTTTAGCTCCATTCCTTCATGCAGAGTCAGCTGATGGATCAGGGCGTCTCTCTGTTTTTTGTTTTTCTCGACTATGGGCAGACGTAACGCTGATAGGTCCACCGAGCCGGGCCGCATCTGTTCCGATGTTGGCCGGGTCGATGGGGTGCTCTGTGTAGACGGGGCCGGGAGCACGCCGTGATTGCTGGCGGTCCAGGTGACGAGCGATCTTAGAAATTTCAGCATCGAGTTTCCCCCCTAGCGTTGCGTGAAATTTTTTGGCAGCAAGAAACCGCTGGATCTTTTCTAGCGGACTCCGAGAGTCGAAGGTGAAGATCCAGCGGCCATCTGCCGGAATGAAATTATTCAGTTTTTTTTAGATGGCTTCAGCGAAAAGGCAGCCTTAAGCAGAAGCTGAATCATTGAATTTGACTGCAGCTTGCTCATTCCGATGACCTCGGAAATGGCGGTCAAAATGATCCAGGTTGCTGGGCTGTTAAGCAGCTCGAAGATGTCCATTTGGTGTCTCCTGTGTTTTGGAAGTTAGGAAGATCCGGCCCCATCCTGACTCAGGACCTTCGCAAAGCCAACGGGCGGAAAGTTCCGACCATGGGTAACTAACGAATTTCCCGGTCTCAGCGTTGCCGGTGTAACCGTCTATCAGGGACCCGTAGGGGTCATGAAAGACGACTGCATTCTCTGAAGGGTCGAGGCCCACGGCCACGATCATGTGACCGCCCCACGGTCTCTCAATGGTCCCCTTGTGCAGGATACCTAGAACACACGGGCGGCCAGCTCGAAGCTCGCTCTCAAGGGTGGCCCGGCTCAGGTCATACCTGAAAACAGACTCAAGCCCATAGAGCCTCAAAATTTTTGTCATCGCCGCGTGGTTCGTCACGTCGTGCTTTCGGTTTACGAACTCGACGATCAGATCGTCGTCACCTTTGATGGATCCGGGCAGCAAGTAATTCAGACACATCGCGCAGCTCGAAGGGTTGCACGTCCGGTGAGCCATTAGGGCGTTGTCGAGCTGGGTATAAAAAGGAACGTCGAGCATCAGGCCAGCATCTGCAGCTGGGCTGAAAACATCTGCAAACGCCCGGACAACATGCGGGGGCGTCATGCCCTCAAGCTTTGCCACTGCGTCCCGTTGATGGGGCAATCCCTCGTAATGCTCGAAGGCCCGCGCAATGAATCCCATTTTCCCCTCCTTAAGGTCGCCGACCTTCCAGCCGGTCAACCCGTCGCTCGATGTCTTTGATCTCTTCTTTTAACCAGGCCAGGGCTTTCTCTCTCGCTTCCTCTGACCGCTCCAAAATTTGCAGCGTTTGATCCTGTTTCAACCGCAATTCAGACAGCTGAATTTGAACGTTGACCATCAGCGTTCCGAACGCCACAAGTCCGCCAAGTAATGCAACCGGCAAAGCCTGACCCGTTCCATTCATTAGGTTTTGCCAGAGCGTCGGGCGCTGTGTCATTTTTGGCCCTCCGTTCAGCCTTAGTTTAACGATCAGTCCGGGCGCGATCCGGCGCTCACTTTTGTTGTGAGCCCCGAGCTGGCGAAAGTGTGACTCACAGTTTTCGCGATCCATTCGCCGGTCAAAGGTGAACGGAACCCCTCTAGTTTTATCGGCCTTTCTGCAAATAAATCAGGACGGCCGGGCATTGTGAAGTCAATTTGCACAGTCCCGCCCCGTAACCGATCTAGCTGGGCCTTCCCTGCCTGTTCCGCCATGTCCCGGGAGGTGTAAAGTTTTTTATCCCGGAAGACTGGGGCAGGCCCTAAGCGCGTCTGCCAGGCCTCAGTTGTTTCGACTTCGATCTCGCGATTGCTTTCCTTGTCGCGAAATCTGGTGATCACTCCTGAGAACTGGCCGCGCTCTTTTACGGTCGCGGAAAGGCTGGTGATTTCATCCTTTTCGATTATCGCGGCGCTCAATGTTTGGCCGCTTGTAGAGATCCCCTGGCCCTCGGGAATGAACAGCAACCGCCCATCAGCTGGTTTCGCCACGGCACCGTAAAGCTTGCCCAGGCGGGTCATGAAATGGGCATCGCTTTCGTTCTCCTGATCGATGTGGTCAATCAGCTCGTCGACATAGTCAACATGAATCGCAGGCACCAGGGCGTGCTCCTCGGCAATGGCGGTGATGATTTCGCCGATCGTTTGCTGATGCCAGCTGCGGGTTTTTGCGGCTTTGAACTCGGGGGAGCTGTCAGCTGCTTTGCCTCTGACGGTCATCGTGTCGGGGTTGGTTTTGAGTGAAACCTCGTCGATGGTGTAGCGCCCCATATAAGTCAGATCCTCGTCGTCATATCCGAGCCAGAGCTGCATTTCTGCGCGGGCCTCAGGGATCGACAGCAGATTGTCGCGATCGTCGAGGGTGACATCGAGGGTGTCGGACTTCTGCCCCGCCTCATCGTTGACCTTGATTGAGATCACCCGGTCTGAGACTTTGTCGGTGACATCGTTGCCAGCAATGTCGAGGCGGAAGCGCGGGCGCATCGGTTCAGCTCCAAAGTTTCAGGGTCTTGACGCCGGTTTCCTGCGGGGGCAGGTCTGGCAGATAAACCTGATCACCGGCCTGTAGGTCCGGGGTTTTCTTTGCTAGCTCTCGGTTGCTTTCGTGAGCGAGCACCGCCTCAGTGCTGCCCCGGCTGTAGCCGTAGATTTCTTTGCAGATAGCGTCGAGCTGATCGCCCTCCTTTGCTGTGTACCAGAGCGCCATGGGTCACCTCACGCGAAGAATGAAAGGAAATTGAAAAATCCGATGTTCCCATCACCACCGCTGCCGGTGCTCGCGTCTGGGCCGTAAGCCTCAAGCGTTAGAGAGAAATCAATGCAGCGGGGAATGGCCGGACCGACAAACTGTTTCTCAGTGTCTTTAATGCTCGTTATGCACCACTGGCCGAGATTGTTTCCGCGCCCATCCACTAACGAAAGCGGCTCGCCCTTGTCGGCCTCAGCCCGCATCTCGTTAATCTGTTCCAGCCCACCTCTGAACGTTGGATAAATCCGCCCCTTCAGGCTGATGGATTCTTTCCCCGGCCCGACGAACTGAGAAGCAGGCTCACGCCCCAGCCGGGGCTGCGACGCCCAGCGATAGGCCTTTGACCTGCTCAGCGCATCATGGGCGGCTGTATCCATAGAGAACTGATATTTGCCAAGTGTGAGGAGAACTTCCTGAGCCATTAGTCATTCAACAGGGCGCGCATTCCCGCCTCTGCCTCCATTAACGCATCATCCAGCCCACGGGCCACAGCTGCCGCAATGTCTTCCGCGCTTGCGTTGCTTTCGGCCACGGTGATATTGATCGTCGGTGACATCGAGAGCGCGCCTGCTGTTCTGTTGTTGCTCAGGATCTGGCCAGACGCTGAGGGCGTGAAAAGCTCCGGCCCTTTTTCTCCGACGAGATAAGACCGCCCAGCTGTGACAGGACCGCCCAGGGCGCGCGCCATTGGCGAAACGCTGTAGTTTCTCGCCGGTGCCCCCGTCCCCACCCCGGGGGTTCTAGCGGGTGGAGCTGGCCGGTTGTTGCCCCCGCCAGTGAATGGAAGCCTCCAATCCTTGAAAGGGTTGAGGGATTTTATCCAGTTGACTTTTTCCATCACCCAGGAAGAGAAAGCATTCCATCCGTCCTGAATGCCTTTGAGCATGTTGTCGATCAGCTGCTTTCCTGCCTTCATGAGATCCAGGTTGCTGATCCAGTCAACTAACCGAGTCCAGAGGTTTTTAATGAAATCAATCAGGGCAACCCAGGGGCGGAAGTAAGCCCGCACACCGGCCGCGATAACGCCGCCAATAACACCTAAGACATTGCCAATAAATGAGACGAACCCGTTCCACATATCCCCAACAATTTTGAAAAAATTCTTGAAGAAAAACTTAATATGATTGACAATTTTGCTGATATGTTTTGGCAGTTTTGAAAAGAACTTGACGACTTGCTTAACCAGAAATTTCACCTCATTGACGACCGCTAAAACAAATTTTCTGAACGCTGGGACCTTATTAAACAGCAGCTGAAAAATTGCAATCACGCCAATGATTGCCGCAATGGTCAAGCCCACCGGCCCAGTGATCGCCAGCCACATTCCGCCTGCGGTGATACCCAGGGCAGCCATGGCGCCACTGACTGCGGCAATGATTGGGAGGATGACAACAAAGCCCACAAAGGCGGCAATCGCAGCGCCAGCCACAACGCCCAGAATGGGCATGTCTGTGAGCAGCCCTGCGATCGGTGAGGCGACAGCCGCCAAGGTTTCCGCCACCGCTGCGACCGGACCCAGCAAGGGACCGCCAAACGAAATAGCTAAGCCTTCCAGGGCGGACTGCAGCCGCTTCATGGACCCGGCCAGGCCCTGCATTCTGGTTTTGGCCTGTGCTTCTGCTGATCCCTCGCTGTCGGCGACTGTGTCGATCATTTTGGCCAGCTCGCCATTGGCAGCTGCCTGCATCAGGATCCCGCCAGCTGCAGCCGTCCGAACGCCAAACAATCTTTTTTGCAGGTCTCCCATTTCCTGCGGAGTCTTTCCGAGGGCGACCATCTGGCTTTGAACGTCTTTCAAAACCTCGGGGAAGTCGCGCATATTGCCCTGGGAGTCTGCAACGGCCACGCCCAGCTCAGACAGTGCCTTTTTCGCGGTTGTATCGGTGGCAAGCCTTTGGAAGACGTTCCGCAGTGCTGTGCCAGCTTCTGCCGATTTCAGACCACTGTTGGCCAGAATGCCGGCCATGCCGGAAACCGTTTCAAGTGAAACGCCTAAGCCCGGTGCAACGCCGCCGACCTTCTCAAAGACGCCCGCCATCTCGCGCACGTTGGTGTTCGCGCTTGAGCTTGTCTTAGCCAGCACGTCATTGATTTTGCCTAGGTCGCTGACCTGCAGGCCCATGCCGCCCATCACGTTTGTGGCGATGTCGGCTGCCTCAGATAGCTCAATAGCGCCAGCGGCGGCCAGGTTCAGAGTCGGGCCTGTGGCTTTGAGAATCTGTTCTGTGGTCAGACCAGCCATGGAAAGCATTTCCATGGCGCCCGCCGCCTCTGTCGCAGAGAACTGCGTCGATCGGCCAAGGTCTTTGGCCAATCCGGTCAGTGATGAAAAATCTTTGCCCGTGGCACCGCTAACGGCCGCCACTGCCTGCATGGACTTCTCAAAGTCCATCGCTGTGGTCACGGCTCCCTTGAGAGCCAGGCCCAGGCCCCCAGCGGCCACGGCTGCGGCCTGATAGCTGTCAGACCTCAGAACATTTTTGAACCCCTTTGTCGCGCCTCCGGCTGCGTCTGTGAAGCTGCGACGGACGTTCTGATTGAAAGTCGACAGCTGCCTTTGAGCTGTCTTAATTGATTTTTTGAAACTCGCCCCGACTATGCCGCCGATCTCAAGGGTGAGCTTTGCCGGTCCTTTTGCCATTGCCTAGCCCCTCCTTGCTTGTGCTTTTGCTTGTTTGGCGATCTCTTTCTCGATGTCCTGAGCTGTCTTAACCCAGGCTGTCAGATCTTCAATTTCGAGGTCGAGGATTTCATCGAGCCCCCACCCTGTGAGCTTCGCCAGAATGACGACGCCCCGCCTCAGGTCGTGGACGGGGGCGATTGGAAATCCTGCAACACCTCAGAGAGTCGAGTGAAATCGACTGTGTCCAGGGCCTCGATGGTTGACGGGGAAACCTCGCAGAGATTGGCGAAAAATTTCACCGCTTTCTCTGTGTCGGTCCCCTTCATTTTGTCGACAATCATCTGATCGCGAACGGTCGGCCGTCTCATCGTTAAAGAGTCGACCGACACCCCATCAATCTCGACCTCATAAGCCAGATCGATGGTTTCAGTTGGGCGCGGTTTTGATGCCATCTAATCAGACTCCCATGGCAGTCCGTAGAGACTGAAGCTGATCGGTTCCGTTAATCACTCGGGTCATGTTCTCAATGTCGACCTCATGCAGAACCTCGGCCGCGATGCTCAGCTTGTAATAGCGAACAGCGAACTCAAAGGATGCCTCAGTCATCGCTCCGGCTTCGAGTGAACCGGGGTCGAACTGGCTAAAGGATCCGGTGAGGTTGACGACCATCGCAACCGCGTCGGTGTCACCGTTGCGCTGCAGGGCGCCGCGAACGGTCAGGTCGACGGCGTTCTGATCGTAGAGACCGAAAAGCTTGAGAACGTTCACGTCATATTCGGCCAGGGTGAAACTGGCGCTCATCGACTCCATGCCCATATCGATGGCAATCGGGGCATCGAGACCGCCCGCCCTGTAATCCTCGGTCTGGATTGCCAGGGTGGGCAGGGTCATTTCAGTGACTTTTCCGGCGTAGCCGGTTCCATCAACAAAAAGCGAAAAGTTTCGCAGAGTGCGTGGCAGCATTGTTCAATCCTCCTCAGGGTGTTGTGTCAGTAGAGCCAGAGCCGGACTGATCAGCTGTGGACTGATTGCCGGGGTTGTTCGTAGCTTGATCGCTTAAGGCTGACTCATCATCTTTCTCGCTATCAGTGAGAACGTTGACGAGGAAACCATTTGTCAGGATCGAGCGGAAACGGACACGCTCGGCCGGGTATGTCGGCGTGATCTCGAAGTCAATCGTCACCTGGCCGTTACTCACGTCGGTGATCGAGTTTGCGTCTGGATCGATGAAAACCCGGCTACCCAGGATTGCGCCGCGTGTTTCGAGGCTGCGGAGATAGGACGCCACAGACTCGGAGACATCGTTCAGATAAGTGCGAGTGATGCACCGATCGACAGCCCAGAGGTGCGCCCGCATCACGCTTTCATTGACCATGTCAATGATCCGGCGAGTGCTCAGGAATTGCATCTGAGCATCAGCGGTCGTGCTGTGGTTGCCCCAAAGACGGAATCCGTTCTCGCGAACAATGGTCGCAACGTCGTTTTCATTGAGGATGTTGGCCTCGGCGTTCTCATCGCCCAGGAAGAAACCGACAGCGCGGGAGGTTCCCACGATGCCCTGGATGATCCTGTTCGATGGGCTAAACCAGAAACCACGCTCAGCGTCAGATTTAGCGATGACGCCCGCGACGAAAGCGGAAGACGGCTGAACGGTTGTCGAGTCAGTTTTCACCCAAGGATCGACGACATAAAGACGATCAGAGACGTGCAGATCCGCATAGGCCTGCGCGTCGGCTTGAGTTGTGTTGGGACCGTCAGCGACGACGACAGCGCGGAGCCGATCACCGACACCGCTAGAACCTGAAGAGATCGCGACGAGCTGGGCGACAACAGTATTTGCAACCTCTGACCCGGGTGTGAGGGTCGCCTGATGGGTATAACCAGGGGCGACGAGAATTTTCGGGCTGAGCCCTAAAACGCTTTCAGCTTTAAGGAACGCCCAGACGCCGGTTTTCGCGGTGCTGTCGCCCTCAATGTTTGTAATAGTGGCCGCCTCGTCTGCCCCTTCGGCGACTCTGACGACAATCACAGTCGCGCCCACCTGGGCGAAAATCGCCTCCATGGCGTTTTTAAGGGTTCCGCCAGTTCCTAACAGATTGGCTTTGACTCGACTGCCCGAAATTAGAACGGGTTCATCGAGGGGGAACTCAGCTGCGTCTGCGTTTGGAGCTGTTCCGATCAATCCGATCACTGCTGATCGAACAGTTTGCAAGGGGCGGACCCCCTGAGTGAGTTCCACGACTTCGACGCCGTGAAGGAAGTTGGCTGGCATGTTTTAAGGCCTCCTAGTCTGGGTTTGGTGGGGCCACTCGTCGGCTCCATAATCGTCCGCCTTATTGTAAGCGGCTTGTATTAAGTTGGTTTGTGCCGGGTTCAGCCACCTCATTTAAGCGTGCCCCCATAAAACGAGCGACGAGCGATGACCATCTCGAACCTCTAGGGCTCGATGTAAAAGCAAAGAAGGAAAAATGATCATCCTCCCCTGTTTTTTTTCGGGCCTCGGGTTTTCGATGCTGTGAAATTCAAGCCCGCCACCTTTGAAAGTTTTTGGATCGCTTAGCTCGACTGTTGCCGAGAAATGGCGAGGCGGTCGATCTGGGCAGGCGTGCGCGTCATAGTGCCAGCCGTAAAAGTCTCCGGGGCCATAGTGAGTGAATTGAATGGGCTCGACGGAAGCGAGGTGTAGGCCCAGGAAGGCGCGGACACCATCACCAAAAGCGGTCACACATTTTTGCATCAGCCGATCGATCTCCGGCTGTTCACCATTGGCAAACCAGTTGATAGAGCCCCGGCGTTTTTTGTCGTCGCCATTGCCCGTGCTGGCGCATTTCAGGTTTGCCCGGCCCGCCTCGATGACCTGCGCGCATTCTTCTGCTGTGAGCACAGCCTCGACTAATGCCCAGGCGGGGATCATTCTTTGCCCTTTTTGTTTGGGTTTTGCTTTGTGATGTCCACGCCGTCGTGGAGCTGAGCATTGAAGTTCACCTCTCCAAAATCAAGATTGAAGGAAATGATGATGCGATCATCTCCTGAAACGTTGGGGCGTGTGCAGTGAGGCAGCCAACTGGGGAACAAAATCATGAGCCCTGGCTCGGGCGTGAATGAAAACGTCGTTCCGTCATGCGGGAATGTTTTATTACTTCCCCAGACATTCATTGTTTTTGCCACCCAGGAAGGGTCACGAAAAACAATGTCGCCGCAATTTTTAGGGGCTTTCACATAAAAAACGCCGCTGACACTGAAGCAAGCGTGAATGTGCTCAGGAACGAAACCATCCTCGGGGTAGATGGTTGTCCACATATTGGCGATTTTCATCCCCTCGACGCTGTGATGCTCGCTGAGCATCGTTCCGGCCATGTTCAAAACAAAATCGTAAGCGTCTGACCAGTCAGGGTTATGAATCAGGTTCTCATTGAAAAAGCTGGTGATCCCCTTTTTTTTCTTCTGCTCCGGGTCGTCAGTTATTTCGTGATCAGTCCAACCCTCAGAGACCAGCCCCTCAGGCCTGTTCTCTTCATAGCTCTTTTTCAAATAGGCATAGGAAAGGGCCTCGATTGAGGCCCGTGTTTCCGCATCGTTGCTTGTCCCGACGAAAACGGGAGTCGGGAACAGGTCGCGGCGGAATTGTGAATTAGGACTCATTCGGAATCGGGCCTACTGGTTCGGCTAAATCCTCGCCTTCTTTTGCCGCCTCAAGCTTAGGGGCTTTCGGCTTTGGTAGCTCAAAGGTTTTGAATTTGCCAGTTTTGGCGTCATAGGTGTCCCGCTCCCCGACAGTGTCGGGGCAAGGAACAAACATGGCGACAAAATCGGGTGCGTATTTTCCGGCCGGGTCGAAATCGATGATCTCCATCACCGTGCCGTTTTCGATGCGTGCGAACTTGCTCATGAGGATCACCATTCAATAAGGATGTAGCCAGGGCCGCCAGGGCCACCAGTGCCGTAATAGCTGCCGCCGCTGTAGTGGCCACCGCCACCACCGCCGCCACCGCCGATGCCGCCTGCGCCTGCTGCTGCATACGCGGCAGATCCACCGCCGCCGCCCAGGGCGCCGCCATTGCCGCCATGGCCGTTCAGCCTGAAACCGTTTTCGGTCCAAGCGCTGTCATTGTGGCGGAAAGCGAGATTAGTCCAGTCCCAAGTCGCATAGACGGAATGATTGCGCTGGGCACTGTTCCAGCTTGTAGTCGCACCGGCCGCGCCGCCGCCGCCACCGCCAGAACCACCGTCACCACCGCTGTGGTTGTAGTAGCCAAAGTTGGTGTCATGACAGGGGGCACCGCCGCCGCCACCGCCCCAGAGGCGACCTAGAACGCCGTTATAGGACTTGTTTCTAGTGCCGGTTTTGGGCGCTTCTCCAGTGCGTTCAGAGGTGAATTGATCGTATTGGCTCAGGCTTCCAGCTGCACCGCGTTGGATGTAAGTGCTGCCGGTTAAGTCTGACGTGTTGCTCGATCCGCCGCCTGGATTTCGGAGCTGATAAACCACGGTCTCTCCGTCGCCATGACGCGCGCCGGGGGACTTTGTCATCAACTCGGTTCCTTCCCTGTAATCCATGGCGCACTGACCGTAAGCCATGAGCGTGCCGTCGTTAAAGTCGGCAGTCTGCGTCGCAGAGTAACGACCCTGACCGCCCTTGGCGCGGTAGCTTCCATCGTTGTACTTGTCGCCTTCACCGGCTGAGGCAGAGCCGCCGCCTGCGCCTGCGTGGTCCTGATATTGGTTTGAGGCTGAATTGACTTCTGCCCCGTAGCCGCGCCCACCAGTTCCACCGATGCCGCCGCCACCGCCTGCGCTGTAGGTGTAACCGCCGTTATGGCCAGATCCACCCGTAGAGCCGTTGCCTAAGAAGCTGCCAGCTGAGCCGCCACCGCCTGAGCCGTAGCCCTCAGGGCCAAAGCCAAACGAATAGCCGGAACCATTTCCGCCAGCGGCTCCATGTCCGCCCACGGTTGTGCCGCTAATTAGGGAGGTGCCACCTACTGAATGGCTGCTAGCACCTGCGCCGACTGTGCTGCTGTAATAGCCGCCGCTACCGCCAGCAGATGAAACAGAAACGGCGTTACCGCCACTAGATGAATCGGTGACCGAGGATGTGCCTCCGTTGCCGCCGTAGCCGCCAGATTTGTGACCGCCACCGCCTGAGCCGGGAGTGACATTTAAGACATCGCCGGGGCTTACGGCGTATTCACCGGAAGCAAAGCAAGCACCGCCGCCACCTGCGCCGCCGTAATAGGTGGAGCCGTAGACACCACCGCCGCCGCCGCCACCAATGCAGGTGACTCGGATTTTCGTGACTCCTGAGGGAACGGTGAAAGTGGTGCCGCTAGATCCAGGGCGACGGTTGACAGACACGCCGTTCACAGTTCGGGTTGCTTGCCCGATGTCGCTGTGAGAGTCGCCGGAATCACCGACAAAATCCTGCCAGTTTTTGAACTCCCTTAAATCGAGTTCATCAGTTGAGCCGCCTGTCGCGACTAGCGTAGAAAGAAGAATAGCCATCAGGCGAGCCTCCAGCCGTTGGTTGAATCAGTGAAAACAAGTTTGAAACCGTGATTGTCTACATCGATTTCTAAATCATCGCCGGTGCTCTGAATGTTTGAGCCGTTGCGAACTACGGTGACGCTGTTAGTCGAAAGCTGCCCAGCGCCGTCTGCAAACTGCACATAATCACCTTGTGAAGGTGACGATGGCAGGGTCACAGTGAAGGCACCGCCTGAGCTATCGAGCATCAAACGATCACCACTGGAAGCGGCGTAAGTGTTGCTTACGAGCTGCCAATTCTTCTCATGACCCTCAACCGTTTGCTCTGTGTAGAGAGCGGTTGAGGCCTGCAGAGTTCCAGCGGTTGGATTGTTAGGCAGGGTGATTTGCCCGCTTAAAACCCCGCCAGTTTTGTCGAGCTTTGTGGCCAGATCTGTGGCAATGTTTGCCGCCAGATTTGCATCATCCCCAAGGGATGCGGCCAGCTCGTTAAGCGTATCCAGGGCGGCAGGTGCGCCATCTAGGAGTTGATTGACGGCCGTATCGATCAGGCCGTTGATGGCCGCCGTGTCAGGGCGGGCGGCCATGTCGGTATCGATCGCGTCCAGGGCGTCCCTGAGTCGGATCACGTCAGCCGCTAGCAGGTTGCTAGGGAACGGCTTCGGATAGTTTCGGTTGGTTGTTCTGGTGTCGGTTGTCATAGGTTCAGACCATCACTGCGCGAATGTTGCGGACAATGGGACGGCCTGCAGCCGTTCCGGTGAGATTCAATTTCACGCGGGTTGCCGTCAAAGCGACGATCCCGGTGTCCTCGAAAACGAACTCAACAAAACCCTCACCCACAGGGGTGGAGCTTGCGAGCTGCATTGATTGGAATCCTCCGTTGTCATATTGAGGGACAACACCAGCGCCGCCCGGGAGCTGCGCCTCGAAGATCACCCGAATGGTTGATCCTCCATTTGTGAGGTCGAACTGTCGGCCCACATAAGTGCCGGCAGTGTCCAATGTCGCAGGGATGCTCAGGACGCCAGGGTGAAGGGTTGGCGACTCTGTAGACGAGCCAGTGAGGATCGCCTGAACCTGCATGGTGTCTGAAACCGCTGCGTCCAGCTTGATCGACTGATCAGGCGCGAGGAGAAATTCCTCGCCGGTGCTGCGGGTGTACTTGAAAGTGATCCGCGAGCTGGTGGCTGGAATGTCGACCGGAGCGGTGACCAGAAGATCGGTCATGTTGGAGACCGTGATGCTGCCCAGATTGACCGTTGCAGTCGTCGATGTGAACTCGGCGCCTAGCAGTTTGAAAGTCAGATCTTTGTCGTTGTGAACTGTCCAGCTCGAAGCGTTGGAGCTGCTGAGCAGAACGCCCACGGTGTAGGGCTGCTGAGTGACGAACTCCTGAGAAGCGCTGTCGAATTTGCCAAGCTCGGCAATTCTGAGAGCGTGATCAGGGTCGTCGGTCATGATGACCATGAAATACTCTTGACCGCCCTCTAGGTAAATCGGGAAATCGAAGTTTGCGCGCACATAACCGCTAGTGGTGATGTCTGCGCCTTTGATCCGGGTCCGAGTGATGGGCAGGCGTCCGGGGAAACCGTTGTCACCTTCGACAATGTCGATCGTGACATCATTTGAATCCAGGCCCTTAACCGCGAATTGCAGATCAACTGCGGTGATGTGTCGGCCCTCAGGCAACACAAAGGACTGAGCCAGGGGATCCCATCCACGGGGCGGTGGCGGTGGGCTCCACCATCTCCACGTTGTGGTGGTGGTGATGCTGTTCCATTCGCGCTCGACGAGCGTGCCCTGTCCGGTGTAGGTCGCCGATCCGAAGTTGCCCTGATTGCCCAGGAAGCTCACCTCTTTCGATCCGCTGGGAATGTCAGCCGGGACAGTGAACTGCCCTGTCACCTCGCCCTGGGCGTTGGCGACTTCGCCGTTGTTGCCGAGGTTGATTCCGTCGAAGGTGATCGAACTAAGCGCCTCGCCATCGTCGAAACCTTCGATCGTGAAATCGACGGTCGTTTGCCGCAGATTGGCGATGCTTGTCTCAACCTCAGAGGCCAATTCGACGACGGTTGCGGTCGATGATGACGACTGATCGCCAGAGCCGATCGTGAACGAACGGGTCGAAAATGTGGTGTTTTCCTCGGTGATGATCCACAGGTCAACTGCGGGGTCGAGGGTCACATCAGCGGGAACGGCGTCGAAATTGCCGTAAGGGTTCACGGCCATGAAGCCGGTTGCCAGCTCCTGCGTGACAAGCTCCACATCCTGGAAGGGGAGCAGCTGATGGGTGTCGTTATTTTGGGCGGCCCTTACAGGTGCGCCGTTGATGGCCAGCTGTAGGTTTTGATTGACGATGACTGCGTCCTGAGCAACGCCAGCATCGCGAAGGTCGCCATCTAGTAGAGGATCGGCGAAAACACCGAATTTTGCGGTCGGCTCGCGTGAGCTGATGTCACGCTCCAGGCGCTCGGTGGCAACCAATCCATAAAGCTCAGCGATGGCTTTTTTCATCTGGCGCTGTTCGCGCACAGAAACCACCTTTGTGCCGCTGTTGTCGACGCGGGGCTTATCGACTGAGTTCCAATTTTGGTAATACTCAGCGATCAGCAGCTCGTTATAGGGAACGGCTGGGCAGACAGGATTAAACGCCGTCGAAACGCCTTTGACGCGATGAAAGAATCCGTCAGAGTCCAGAGCGATGACATCGATCCGGGGCATTTTCCAGCTGTAGTCAACCAGAACCAAAGTCGAGGCCACAGCGTCGACGATGTCGAAAGCGCCGGTGTCTGGGTCGATGTTGGTTGCGGTTGTGCTGGTGAGGAACCGATAAGTCACGTCATAGGTCGAACCCGGTGCAGGCTCAGCGCCTGAGGGTGACCAGTCAACTTGATCGGCTGTGAGGTTGTAGTCAGTGCCAGCACTGAAAGTTGTGCCGGACTGGCTCACGCTCTCAATGCTCAGAACTGAGGTGTCGGGCAGTTGATCCAGGGCGCCGTTAAAGCTGCCATGAGTCAGGGTGACCGTTTTCTCTTTCGTGATCACCACATCATTGATGGTGCTCAGCGGGAAACGGTTGACGTTCAAAGTCTGAGACGTTGGCCCAGCTGAGACCTTCGGCTCGTTGTCGATCGTCTGGAGGTCTGGGTCGATCGGGAAGCTCAGGCCGGTAGCCGTGGGCTTATTGATCTTTGAACCCCAAACGTTCGCAATACCTTCAGACGCGGTAAACACATAATTTGAGTTTGTGGCGTCTTTGTTCAGCGAAGTGACGCGCAGACCGGAAACGATGTAGCTCCCGTTGGCGTCGCGGTCATATTGAGCGACAAGCTTTTTCGCAGCGTCGAGAACTGGGGGCGGCTCGATCGTGACCAGGGCGCCATTCAGAACGTCATAAACGCCGTAGAAGTCGCCGGTTCCACCATCGCCAGACCAGCCCCACTCAAGGGTGCGCTTTGTGCGGCCTGCGCCGGGTTCCTGGAAGTTCCGGGTTCCTTGTGCAGGATCGCGAAGGCTTGCATCCTCAAGCTCGGTCACTGTTGAGGTGGTCAGCCTCACGCCCAGCTGACAGCCGCCAGTTGTCGGAACGGTGAACGTTCCCTCTCCAACTGTGCGAACAGCGCCTAAGACATAAAGCGAACCGGGCTGCAGAACCACATAACCCGTTTGGGGATCGATCTGAACAGATCCACCGGAAATGATCGCGCCATCTTGAAAAAGAGCATTCGCGATTTTGGTGATGCGGTCAGAGAGAATCGACTGACTCTCATTCAGCTCAGCTGATTGCAGACCTTTGCTTGCGCGGAAAAGCAGCTCATCGTATTGATCAGCTACTGAAAATCGGTTGTAGTAACCCTGAAGACTCATGGTTTTTTCCTTTAGAACGTGAGAACAAACTCGAACGTTTCCCGAGTTGCCGGGGTCCGAATGATTGAGGAAACGTGCTCGATCAGATAGAGCGTCCCTGAGCTGGTTACCTCAGAAGCTGCGTCAAAAAACATTTGACCAGCGGGCAACCCTGACCCGGTCACAACGTCTAGGAAAATTCCCGTTTCTCTAATCGTCGCAGTGGATGCGTCCGAAAAATCAAGGGTGAACTTGCAATAAAGCAAATTCGTTTCTGATGCGCTCACGTCATATCGACCGCTGGGCAAACTGATTGCCCCCTGTGCAGCTGTGGTCACAAAATCAACCTGTGCAGCTTTGCGGTATCCGATAGCGTCATAAAGAGCTGTCGAATTGATGTTTTCGGGATCGACGCCGTTCGCGTCCCAGGCAGTTTGACCAGCGCCAATGCCGAGGAAAATTTCGCGGGCTTTAACAGAGGCGGCCAGTCCGGCCCGCCCTGTCGTTACAAGTGTCGCCAAGGGCTCACCTCCATGGTTGTTTGCATTATATGGGCTTGTTTAAGTGTGGGTCTCGTGGACCGCTTCGACCACAAGGCTGGCAATTTGCCACCTCGCAATTTTGCCCCACATAGTTTGATTGGCCCATGTGATTGTGGCCTGATCAATCCAATCGACTGATGCCCAACTACCAGACGCCCAATCAAAGGTAGTGTCGACCCAGTCTGTCGCATCTGGCCCGGCCCAGTCGCCAGATTGCCAACCCGGCTCCTCGAAACGAGAGATCGCGACGAACACGCTGCGGGTGTGTTGCCGGGTCGTGAATGATTGCCGGTTTTCTGTTGCTTGCGCGAAGTGCAGCCGATCGAAGCGCTGGGAAAGGTTGTAGCCCAGCGTTGCATTCGTGCCGCCCAATCCATCGTCAGTGTCTGACAGATAGAGATGCGTTGTGTAATGGTTGCTGATCCTTTCGAGCTGCGGGAAGCGCTGCCAGGTGTAGGCCTCGCGCCATGACGGCTCATTGTCTGCATCGAACCAACCGGGGAAGCTCCAATCATTCCCAGGCTCAGACCATGCCGGGCTGGTGTCTGCCCAGCGATCAAACTGCTCTGTGTGCCAGGTTGCGGCGCTGCCGTGCTCGCGAGTGATCGCCTGCTCATTAAAGAGTGGGATGTGTTCGCTGAGCCGCGTGCGTGAAAGCTCGAACAGATCGTCATAGGCCAGCGTCGCGAACCGCTCGCGGTGCAGGTAGAAGAACCCAGACGGGTTGTGAGCCGTCGAGGTTGTGCCATGGCTGCGCTCGATGCGCTCATCCTCGAAGTGGCCCAGCGTTGCGTGGGTGTCGCCGAGGATCCCGTCAGAGTCGGAAAGGTGCCCATTCTCTGAAAGGGTGAGCATGGTTCGGCTAAAGCCGAGCACCTGCTCCAGCTGCGGATAATTTGTCCAGCTGAACGTGTTGGCCCAGGTGTCAACCTCGGTGAAGTTGGTCTCAAACCAGCCGTCATCGCCATCCCATGTGGCGGAATCCCAGGTCTGATTATTGAATCGCCACTGATAACCCTGGGACAGTTCAACTGCTTCGGCCGTCGTGTGCGACCGAGTGTTCGACGAAATGTTCGGGATCGGGACAAACTCACTGAGCCGCGACCGTGACAGCTCGAAGCTGTCGTCATAACTAAAGATCCGCTTATGTTCGCGTTTGAGGGATAGCTCGGCGCCATCGCCCATCTGGTGAACGCTGCCGATGTGCGTTTGCTCGGCGTCGGTGTTGCGCTCGAACCGCTCATTGATCTCGACAAGCTCAACCCGTGAGATGTGTTCGCTGAGGATCCCCTCGCCTGTGTCGAGGTTGCCCTCTGAGAGAACCATCGGCCCATCGCCGAACTCTGAGAGTTCGGTGCAAGGGAAACAGGCATTCGTGTCCCCGAGGTCGGCATAGTCGCTGAGATAGAGACCAGCGCGCGCAAACTTGAGAGCCGGGGTGAACTTGTTCTGTAGGTCTGCCCAGTCGAAGGTTTGGCCCCAGCTGTAAGGAACGTCCCAAGTCGTGGTCCGCTTCCAGAACGGGCCAACAACCGAGAAATGCAGTCGACTAATGACCGAGGAAAGATCCTCGATGTGCAGAGTGCGCCAGCTGGTTTCACCCAGCACAGAATTGCTGAGATAAGTTCGGTCCTCGTAAAGACCGTTAATCGCGGTATTGCGATGAATGCCGAGGGCTCCGGCCAGGTCGCCGGATATGTCGCCCTGCTCATCCTTGAACTCGCGACCGAATGAAAGCTGTGGCCATTCACTCTTGAGATAAACCCCCGTGTGATCGCAGAGAGTATCTAGGCCGCTCAGCTTGTGATCGTCGAGGTTGAACCGGCGCCCGTCATACCATCCGCCATAAATGCGAAACAGCGAAGATCGAACCGGGGAAGATAATCGGCCAATCTCCACGACTGAGTCAGTCTGTGACAGGTCAACCGGGGCGGATGCAAGCCCTAACTGAAATTGTGACCAGCGAGACGTTCCTCCCTCTGATTCCTCAATGATCCCGTCGTTTCCGATCCAGCCCAGAGCGATCCTGAAACTCTGAGGCGTTCCGCGCAGTCTCTGCCATAGAACGCCGGTCGCGATGGCTGTTCGAGGGTCCGAAAGGTAGGGCAACAGCTCGCCGAGCCCGTACTCATAAATCAGAAACGGAACGACAGAGTCGGGGATGTTTTCCCGCTTTGCGGTCCGTATTAACTCAGCCGCAGGCCCAACCCGTGGCAGCGGGTTTGACGACGCCGAGAGATCGCGTTCTAGCGCGGTCGCAGAGCTGGGCAGTAGCAGGCCGGTGTCACTCATCAGCGGTCATATCCTTTGTTTTCGATCGTGACGGTGCCGATGCTGATTGCGGTTCCGTCGTCGGCGACTCGATTTGTCGAGGGCGAAACCAGCTCGACCCGCTGCACGCCGTCACGGTGAATCGTCTTGATCAGCCATGACATCGTCAGATCCCACCCGAGGCCACCCTCCTGGGCGACGCCGTCGCGGATGGCCTGCTCAATCCCATCGAGCACATTTGCGGAGCTGTCCGGGTAGAGATAAACGCACGCATGCACGTCAACGCTGACCACGTTTGCGCTGGCAGTCGTGACCGTGTCGGTGATCACTCTGACCTCATCGTTTTGCATGACAGCATCGACAACCGCCAGCATTTGCGAAGTGGCGGTGCCGTTCGGCCCGGCTGCGTCGATCACTGCGCGCACTTGTGGGGCGATCGTCGAATCTTTTGAATTTTCATTTGTTGCCACCCCATAGAAAGCGGCAAGCGTTGCCATCTCAGTGCTTAATGCGTTGGGATCAGTGCCCAGGGCTTCGAGGTTTTCGATTTCTTTGCTGAGCAGCGCCACAGACACCTCACCGGGGGCGGGGCTGGTGACCCGGGCATCCCTAACACCCGTGTTCGCTGAGAGTGCTTGGAAGCGATACCAGGCCGCGCCGCCTGCTGTCGAGCTGCCCTGAATCCTGTTGATCGTTCTGTCTTTCAGTTCGGCGTCCGTCTCCTGAGCAATCCGGGTTAAGCCATAGAACGCGGCGAGGTTGTCCAGGTCGGTGCCAGCTGCGAAAGCCAAAAGCGTGGCCTTAAATGCGTCATTGACGCGGGCGCGCAAAATTGTCTCGCGATAGGCCGCGACTTCGAGCAATTTGATCGCCGGGTCAGATTCAACTAGCGCGGAAAACTCAGGGAACCTCGCGCCGAAATCTGCGCGCAATTCGTTGAAAATAGTTTGAAAACTCAGATCCTCGACGATCTCAGGATCTGGGAGAGATGAAAGGTTGTAGGCCATCAGATGGTGACTCCTTTTAATGCGATCACCTGGCCGTTCGGCAGGTAAACCAGCTCTAGGTCAAAAGTCAGCTGTCCAGAGGCCAGAACCTCTGTCAGGGTGACCCTATTGATTTTCATGCGCGGCTCCCAGACGTTAAGCGCGTTGATAACGTCGGCCTTAATGGCTGCGATTGTCGAGCGGTTGATCGGCTCATCTACCAGCTCGGGAATGTTGCTCCCATAGTCGCGCAGCATTGTGCGCGTGCCGATCCTCGTCGACAAAATATCTCTGATTGATTGGCGGAGATGGTCCGCGTCTGACAACGGCTTGCCCGTTTCTCTATTCATTCCAACCGCCATCAGCCTGCCCTCACGTCGCCGGATCCAGTGACGACGACTGCGCCACATCCGGCCTTCTCACCAATCGTAGCGATAGGCTTTCCCTCGACCCGGACTGATGGCTTACCGGGAAAGATTGGAGTCGGTGGATGAAACGGAATCGGGCAAACGTGAATCGTGCCCAGGTGGGCAGTTGGCCGCCCATTCGTTCTCACACTTTTCGCCACGGGCAGGGTTAAAAAACCCCCGTGACTCGAAATGTCGCCTAGTCGCGCAACACCTGGCATTTTTCCCCCTTAGGCATAATTTGTGTTCCAATCGCTGTAACTGTTGGGAACGTCGGTAACAGTCCCATCCGGGACATAGTTTCCGCTCCCCTCGTCTTTTGTTGTTCCCTTTTTCGGGCTTGTGTCTGAATTTGCCGCGCTGCTCATGTCGCGACGAGGTGCAGCCCCAGGGGCCGCCCGCTCGAAGTAGTCAAAGAATTTTTGAACGCCTGATCCAGCACCTGAGCCCGCCTGGGCTGCTGTAGCAGCTGCGTCGGGGTCGTTCTGAAAAATGCTGTTCAGGTCGAGCACCTGGGCCAGGGTGATGGCCCCGGAGCTGATCAGGGTTCCGATCCCCTCGCCGCCATCGACGCCCGCCTCAACCAATGCCTGCAGGTTTGTGACTAGGCCCAGCTCGCTCATTTTGTGAATCACCTGCTTCGCAGTGACGCCCGCCTGTCCCCCGAGCAAACCACCGATGATGTCGGCGCCGTTGCGTTCGATAAGGTCGCCCGAAAAATCCAACAGCTCGGGACCGGCTACAAGGTTGCCGTCATCATCCAAAACCGCATCGGTTGCCGCCAGAGCAAGATTGATCGCGTTTCCGATATTGCCGGAAGGAACCAACCCGGAACTAGAAACGACGCCCATCACATCGTTGATCGTGAGCTGGCCGCCATCGATCACGCTTCCAATCACGCTAAGCGCGCCACTGTCGCTGAGGTTGTTTAGCGCCGGGATGTTGAACTGTGTTCCGATCGCACCGGCCAGGCTGCCGAGGCCTGAGAATGCTCCTGTGAGATCCAGGCCGCTGCCGCTTGTAACGCCCTGGGTCAACAGAGGCAGGCCGCCTGCATCCGTCAGGAATGTCCCGGCAAAACCTAAACCGTTGAAAACCTCGCCCAGAACGGGAAGGCTGCCGGTCAGGTTCATGGCTGCGCCAATGCCTGAAATGTTTAGGCCGTTTGCGGCAGTGAAAAGAGAGTTCAGGCCGCCCGACCCTAAGACGTTGTTCGCGAGCCCGTTGAGGCCCCCGAGAAGGCTTCCGTTTTGGGCCATGATGTCGCCCAGCTGGCCCAGCGATAAGGTCCCGCCAGTGACCGCGCCAAGCAACCCGGCCAAAATCCCCAACACTCCGCCGTTGCTGTTGAGGTTGATTGGATCGCCGACTAGGTCGAGGCTCTTAAGCCCGTTTCCGTCTTTCTCAACGCCGATAATTCTTCCGGTCTGCATCAGCTGGCCGGTGATATGAACGTCCCCGTCGAGCTTGATCAGCGGGGCTCTGATGTGAACGATCCCCTGATCAGTGTCCGCGTCGATATAAATAAATTTCTCTGACTTTGCGTGGATCAGTTCCCCGCCATAAATCCGGCTCTGTTTCTGCTCTAGTCGGAACTGATTTTTGACGGCGTCGTTTTCGAGGATCCCGCCGTCTGCAAAAATCCACCGCCAAACGGTTGTCCGGGGATCGCCTAAGCCGCCCCAGATGAACTCAAGATCTGAAAAATCGAACGGCCAGGTCCCGTTTTGGTTTGTCTGCAACGCTGGCAAAACGACCGCGTTATTCAGCTCACCAGACGGGCTCAGAACTAGAACCGTCTCATCGACAGAAGGCGCAGACCAGAAAACATTTCCCCCGGCCCTGGCGGTGATCCAGGGCAGGTCGTCTGTCTGCAGTTTCTCCTGAAGTTCGACGCGACAAGTCCGTTTCTGATTGTCAACGCTGAGCACTTTTCCGAACCTAAGAAGCGACCCGATATTTCGGGCCGTGTCTGTCAGTTCGTAGTCCCCAACTCCCGAAGTCCTGCGGCTTGACCGTGGGACCGCAAAACTCATCAGGCCTTAGCGTCTTCCATGGCTGTGATGATCATGTAACGCACTTTCAAAGGAATCTCTTTGAGCTGTTTAATGGTTTTCGCTTTTGTCATTTGCAGCCATGCAGCGCAGTGAAGCAGCGCCATGGTGGCGACCTGTGACTCTTTCATTTCGTCGCCTGCGAAAGAGTTGCAGACGTTTTGCGCTGCGTCGCAGTAAACCTTCAGGCCTTTGTCATTCTTGAGACCCATAAAGCTGGCCAGCTGTTCGGGTGAGATTGCTGCTTTCGCCTTAGCGGGTTCTTTGGTTGCTGCTTTTTTTGCCATGGGTGGAACTCCTTAGAAGTCTTCGGGGTGGGTGTAAGTCTCTGTTCCGAAGTTATTTCGGACAACGACGGTTTGCACGGGTGGCACTAGGCCAGTGTTTGCGAGGCATGCGCCATCACGATCCCAGAGGCCAAAGTCGACGCCCAGGCGCGGACACATATAGCGTATCTCGAACATCAGGGACCCAACAGCCACGGGCTGGCTGTTATCAAACTCGGTCTCATATTCAGTGGATGCGAGTAATGGTTCGGTGTTGTAGGCCTTGAGATCAAAGCCATTCATGCAGGCTTCGATATAAAAAGCCATTTCATCTAGCAGCTGTTCGGCCGATTCTCCGGGCGTCACAAGCACATAAGGCTCAATGCTTAAATCGATCTGCCTTAGGTCATAGCCATCCCATCCGGCCTTAGCGCGTTCTAAAACTTTCTCGCCCTGATACCTGAGAAGGATCAAAGGCATGTCGCCAAAATCGATCTCAACCTCTTTGCGCTGAAAAACATTTGGCCCGGCTGGCGTCCAGTATTTGTCAACTAGAACCGGGGCGATATAGCCCGCGTCACCCTCAGACAGATTTGTGTTGTATCCGAGCGGATAATCCTGCTCATCGACTTGACCCACAGGCGTCTTAAACCTTGTATGGATCGCGTCCCGGATCGTTTTACGCGGGTGCTCTGTCGCCTTGAAAAAGCGAGCCGGAAAAAGATTTTGTGCGAACGTGCCCATTCGGCCCCTCCTTACAGGTAGTTGTTCGCCTGCGCCTGATACATCAAAAGAATGAGCCCGCCTTCGCCATCGGCTCTCGTCTCTCGAACCATGAAGGTTCGCCCGTCAGCGATCGTCACTCGATCATTTCCTTTCGGGTCAATCGACAGGTCTGCGCTGTTAATAGTGAGCGAGGGGATTTGAGAGGTGACGTTCAACCCAGTGTCGATGTCGACCTCGGAATGCGTCTCGCTATAAATCCCCCGCAGTTGATAGCTCACGCCATCACGGGACAGCGTGACAGGTTCCCCTAGTCGCGCTGTCGCCGCTTTCAGGATCCGATTAGTCAGATCCTGCCTCATCAGGCCACCTTACGTCCGAAGATTTTCACATCAACGGTGGAAGTGGTGACGGCCACCACCAGGCCCACAGCGGGGTTGCTGGTAGCGGTGTCGGTCAGTTTGCCGGTGCTGTTGAGATAAGCCACGTCGCCCACGGCAAGGGTTGCGCCGGATGCCTTGGCACCCTGATAAACCCCTTCGGTAGCGATGGCGCCGGATGCGCCGTTGGCAATGTCAGTGACTGCCACGCCGACGAGATCGCCGACGACAACAAAATCACCTGATGAAATCGCAGAGCTGGCCGTGATGGTCAGATTTGCGCCGTTTTGAACAAAGTTTTTCATGGGTTAATCCTCCTTAGATCAGGCGCCAGTGGACTTGTAGAAACCGCGGTGATTCAGAACGGCGCAGCCGAAATCAATGCGGGAGAGAATGGTGATCCCGTCAGGATCGCGCTCATCCACAGTGGTGACCTGTGGGCCAGCTTCCCCGGCAAGGTAGCCATAAACCATCATGTCGACCTGTGCGGGGTCGGCGGTGACGTAATAGGCAGTGGAGCTGGCATCGTCGAGGCGAGGCTCAGCGATGATCTGCAGCTTGCCGCTGAAGGGGTTCACGTCGGAGACCTGGGCAGGTGTGAACGGTGCCAGGAATTGCTCGGCGTCAGTCTCAAGCGCGGTCGGAATGACCAGATAACGCGCGCGAAGGTTCACGCGGTTGCCTGCAGGATCAGACTGATTCCGCAGAGCGAAACGAGCATCAGAAAGAGCATCAACGCCGATCGCGCCGGTGCCGCTGTTGTCGTGGTCAGCGTGGAACAGAACCTTTCCGTCTTCGCCCATGGTGGGGTTGCCGGTCAGGTTGGCCCACATTTTGTTTGACTCAAACAGGCTGTAGCCTCGGCCGATCATCTGAGGAATGCGACCCAGGAAATCCAGGTCATCATTGATCACCAGATTGCGAGTCACGCGAATTTTCTTCGCATAGCTCTGAAGGTTCCAGCTGGTTTGCGCCTCAGAGACTGTGGCGGTTTTGTACTCTCCGCCTTCTGCCAGTTCTTCGGGCAGGAACTGACCGTTGACCTGCACCTCGTAAACGGGGCGGAAGTCGGGCAGGTTGCGCTGACGGCTAAGCGGGCGCCAGGTCTGCTGTTCGGCCTCATAACCGGCCATCAGAGACTTGCGAGCAATGTTGCTCAGAAGCAGCGGGAAATCTGAGGTGGAGTGCATGGCACGGTATGCCAGCTCAGACTTGCTCAGTCCGTTGACGCTTGCGCCAGTGCGGCTGAGGCTTTCCTTGGCCATGTCGAGCATGGTGGAAGCTTGCTCAGCGCGGGCCTGATCGGTCCACTCACCCAGGCCGACGCGGGCCTCAAGTGCAGCCTCGAAGCATCCGGCGCGCTTGTCGCTGGCATCTTCGGTGACTGAAATGTGCTGCACGGTTGGGGTGGCAGCCTGGCGGGTGGCCAGTTGATCGAGCACAGCCTTGCGAGCTGCGTCGACTTCGACACCCTCAGTGATCATGCTTTCTGCCACAGAGTCTTCGAGACCTGCAGCGCGAACAGCTGAACGGATGTCAGCAGCGCGGGCACGTTCGGCCTTGATCGCTGCTTCGATAGCTTTTGAATTATCGGGAGCAGTTGCGACAGCCTCGACGGGCGCCGCCTGCTCCAATTCACGGGTTTCGTCCATGATGGGCTCCTGTTTTTCGGTTGGTTCCTGAACTTTTTCAAGTTCGCGAATAGACGCTGAGGCGTCTGCGGGCACGGGCACCAAACTCAACTCCATGGGAGTCCAGCTTGTAGCCCGAAGGGTGTGAGGTTCGCCCTCACGTTTGGCATCAATTCGCTCATATTCCTCGACGGCATAACCGACAGAGATGTTCCGAATGATGCCGTTCTGAACGTCGCGCCATATAGGTTCGACCTCAGAACGATCGGAGAAACGCACAACCGCGCGGCCCTCCTTTTCATCAGTCCAAGCCCTCTCAACCACTCCGACAATGTCGGAAAGATCAGAGGCCTTATGACTGTTTAGAAGGGGCGCACCATTGTTTAAGCGCTCCATGTTGACCGCATCGCCTAGCGAAAGTTCCTCGTAATAAGAACCCCCAACATTGCGACGCAACACAGGCGCCCCAGTTGTCCAAGTCACCTCAACCGATCTGGCCTCAGTGTCTACAGACGACGGGATGAATTGAGCCCTAGTTTGATAAAGCTCGCCCATGCGCTCGGTGTAAACCGCGCCCATTTTATCCACACCCGCGCTGGCACGCTTTTTGTTCAGTGTGCTGAACTTATGGCCAACGATGGTCTCAGTAGGTTCGTCATCCCGATAAACCCGAATGAGCGCGGCGGGATCGTCGGGCGTTCCTGTCACAGAAAAGCTTGAATCAGGAACGTCGAGCGTTCCATCTGTTGCAATTCTGGTGATCTTTCCTGAGGCGGAGCCACCCGAACTATTCCAGGTGACCATATCGCCCACAGACAAACTGCCGGGCTCCGCTCTTATTTCGTCAGTCATTAGGCTGTGCCTCCTGTTGTGGTTCTGAATCCATTTGCAGCATTCCAGCCGCTGTTACGTTGCGCGGGTCTGTGTCAAGGATAAGGCCCAATTCATCGAGCATGGCCGCATCGCGGGCGATCTCAGCCATCACCTCGCCGGGCTCATATCCAGATCGCCGAATTGCTTCGGACAAACTCATCAAACCACCTCGAACCGCTTCGATAATTGCGCCGACTTCTTTTTGTGGGTCGATTAGCTCTCGGCGGGCTGGGGTCCATTGCATCCGCACATCGCCGGGATCATCCCCGACAATCTCGGCCGCTTGCTTAAACCAGCCCCAAACAGGCCCCAACATTTGAGAAATCAGGATCTGTTTTTGCCAGCAATCAATGTTCCTCGAAAACTCAAGGTGACCCATTCGGGCCGCCGAATAGTTCGCATTGCTGAGATCTGAAGTCAGCGCCTCGTATGTGATGCCATAGCCCGCCGCGATCTGAAGCAGCATGGCCCGGCTGAACTGATCGAACTCCCCAACACTGGGAGGGCTCGCGAACCTGACATCCTTACCAGCGGGCAGAATCTCAATGCTTCCGGGCTCCAGGGACTCGGCCAGAGGCGGGGTGCCTCCCGTGTCCTGACTCTCGCTGTCGATCACAAAGCCCGTGAAACACGCGCTGATTTTCTGTTTCAGCAGCTGAGCATCTGAAAAGTCGTCAAAATCGCGCAGCCTGCTAATTACAGCTGCGCCCCATGGGACGCCACGGCCCTGCCCTGGGCGATCACGTCGAAAGACCGCGATGATTTCATCAGCGGGAACTCTGACGGTTTCGTACTTATGCAGAGCTGTGACACGATCGCCTGGGTGCTGACGGTGGAGGTGATAAGCCACCCTTTCATCATTGGCGTTGTATTCGATCCCCTGGCGGATGTAGCCACCGTCATCGGTGAGACCATCCTTAGTGGCATCGTCTATGAAATCGGGCTCTAAGACTTGGAGTTTCAGGGGGAAGTCGGACCGGGGATCAATCCGCTTTCTGATTAAACACTCTCCCGCTTCCACAACCGTGCGGAAAACGAGCGCCTGCAGCCCCCAAAAATCAGCGCGGCCATCGTAATCACACAGGGACGGATTCCGCGCCCAGTTTTCCCAGGCCTGATTAAATCTCTGCTCTCTGCTACGGCTGCGGCTTTTGACCTGGCCCAACACACCACCGCCCACAGTGTTGTTGACCAGAACTTGGATCGCCCGGGCCGCGAACGGGTTATTTCTCGTCAGATCGCGCGAGCGGTTTCTCAGCCTTTCGAGGCTGGGACCGAGAGCCGCATCAGCTGATGTGCTCGGCGTCTGCCAGTTTTCATTACGGCGCCCACCGGCCGCGCCTTCATAGCGTCGGGCCTGCTCCAGGGCCAGGCGCGCACGCGCACGCTTTGCCCCGGCTGACGGGTTGAAAAAGCTGATGACGTTGTCCAGGGCGTTGGCTTCGCTCATGCTCCCTCCACTTGGCGGGAATCTCTCCCATAAATGAACTGAACCCGGGCGGGGGCGGCTGATGTTTCGCCCAATTTCGCGCGGATCATGTTGCGAACCCTCAGCAATTCATCGAGGGTTCTATATCGAATTTTTTTGCCGTCATATTCGACTTCGAGGAAGCCTCCGCCGATCGCTTCCTCGATCGCGTCAAGTCCTGCCTGTGAAAAGAGGCTCATTTGTTAAGGCTCCGTTTTGTCATCGTATCGGTTCCCCTATAAAAATTTGCCGCGGCGGCGCTGTATTTGCTGCGGTTGTGGGTTGACCGGGACGCCGTTTCCGCTGGTTAAGCCATTCTGCCGCTCGTCAATCCATCGCGCAGAGTCGAAACGATCACACCCCAACATCTGGGCGCAGGCTCTCGCATAAACGCGCGTGTCCAGTGCCTCGTTTCTGTCGCGGGTTTTCTCCCACACATAACGCGGGTAACCCCGGACGGTTTTCTGAGTCAGCGTTTCGGCGGTGAGTTGCTTGAAAAACTCCTCGTCATATTCAGGAAAGTGCAGCCACCCATGGGGCAGCTCGTCAGCATCTGCCCGGGCCTTTCTTCTCAGCCACCCATACAGCTCAGACTTTGCAACACTGACGCCGATGGGCCAAACCTTGAGGCCTGATTTGATCTTGCGGCCCTTCTGGCCGATCTCTGCGTTGCTGGGCTGGCCCACGATCACCGCCTGATTGTCCCGGCCCTTAATCGCCAGCACGCGCGTGGGCGGTTGTGATTTCACCCATCGATAAACGTCCTGCGTCCTGTAACCCGTGTCGACTGCGACCATTCGGATGGACATCCTGAACCCGTCTGCTGTCGGGTAGGTCGTGCCCACCTTCGCGGTTAGTTCCTGCCAGACCTCGTCAGAGGCAGTGTCTCCCGGGATGTTGCCCCAGTCGATTGACCAGCTCTCAAGCCCTGGCGCCCAGGCCACAACTTCATAAGCCAGATAGTCCTGCTGAACGTCAACGCCCATCGTGAGCACGCACCCGGCCTCGGGCACCTGGCCGATGGGGTATTGCTCCCGCCTGTTGTAGAGATCTGACCAGTCCGGGGCTTCGCCCTGCTCTGCCCAAGTCTCGCCGAGGATCGTATTTGTCCAGACCTTTAGGGCGTTCTCTGACTTCTGCGCCTTGAGATAGCTGCTGACGCAATCTTTCCAGCTATACCAACCCAAAGGGCTGTAAAGCGTGCTGATGTGGTAGCTCTCTGTCCCGTTGCCTTCCGGGTTCTCTGCGATCCACTGGCCCGCCCCGAGCATTTTTGTTTTGTGGTGTTCCTGCAGGTGGCCCCCGCAATGCTCGCAGACATAACGGACCGTGTCCGGGTTGTCGTCGGTCCACTTCATCTGAGACCAGACGAGCTTCTGATAGGCCCCGCAGTGAACACACGGGACGTGATAAAAACGCATCGACCCCGCCAGAAACTCGCGCTCGATCGCGGAACGCCCCGCCAGCGTCGGGGTGCTGACGATTAGGATTTTTCTCCGGGAGAACGTGCGCGTTCTGGCTTCCGCCAGATCCAGGGCGCTGCCCTCCCCGTCGAGGTTTTCCGGCCAGGCGTCCAGCTCGTCGGCGAAAAGCATTTTCGCGGGCATCGATCGCAAACCGCTGGCGCTGTTGGCACCTGCCAAAACCAACACGCCGCCCGGGTAGAGCTTCTGCAGCATTGAGTTCCCAGAATCGCGGGCCTTTGGGTCGCGCACTTTCTCGCGCAGCCTGGGGCATTCCTCGACCATCGGATCAATGCGCGTTCTGCTGTTGCGCTTTGCCATCTCCAATGTTGGAGACACAGCAAGGAACGGCGCCGGGCTGCAGTCGATCGAATAGGCCAGCCAGTTATTGCCCGCCTCGGTCCCGCCCACCTGGGCGCCCTTCATGAACACAACGCGATTGGTTGCGTCGTTACTGCTCAGCTTGTCCATGATTTCGCGCAAATATGGGGTGCGCGATGTTTGAAACCTTCCAGGCTCTGCACTGGCCCGCTGGGACAGATACCGATGACGGTCTGCCCACTCCGACACAGTCAGAACCGGATCAGGCCTCAAGCCATCCGCAAAACCTTTTTCAAAAACAGCGCAGCCGTCAGCTAGGGCCATTCGTTCCTGCCTCCTGTTCAAGCGCGCTGTGAATCTCTCGCTGAAGTATCAAAAGAATTTCATGAGACTTAGCAGCTTCGAGCCCGCCGATAAGCGCGGTGATTTCATTAACCACCCTTGCGGGAATGTTCAGCATTGCGTCTCTTGTCAAGCGCGCAGACTTGAAAGACGCGAGCTTGACATCCTCGACCTTGCACAACAATCCCGAACGTTCCTCATATTCAAGCTGTGTCAGACGGGCCGCATACATTTCGCGCACGGCGCGCGCCTGCGCCATCGATGGCGGCTGAGCGACTTTGTTTTTTGTGTTGTTCTGTTTGGCGGGGTTTGTGTTCTCTTTCCATTCCTTATCGGCAAGTTCTGGGTCGATGTCATATCGCCCGTTTTCCTTTTTGGTGACCGAGTTGGGGAGTCGGCCGTCATGGTACGCGAGACGGACGCTCTCCTTATCGAGCCCCCGCATGCGCGCATACTCTCGGAGCGAAACGCCCATCAGCCGTGCGCCCCTCTGACAAGGTGCTCGAAGGTTTCCGCGTCAGAGTCGAGCTTGTAACGGCGCCGCAGGTTGTCGAGCATTTCCGCCAGCTCGGCGTGATCGCTGATGTCGAACTCGAACCGAAACGATTTTGTCTCAGAATTAGACTCATCTGAGGCAAGCGAAACGGGTTCATCCTCCAGGGCCTCGGCCTCATCGAGGCTGGCCGTCAGAGCCTGCAGCTCGTCTTCCGTCCATCCGACCGCGTCAAGATCAAGGTCGGCCACCTGCAGCGCCTCGACCTCGGCCGCCAGTGTTTTCTCATCCCACTGAGAGAGTTCCGCCAATCTGTTGTCAGCCAATATGTAAGCCCTCCGCTCTTTGTCGCTTAGGTGATCCAGGCGGATCACTGGCACCGTTTCCAAACCTAAAAACTTCGCCGCCTCAAGTCTGCCGTGACCCGCAATGATCCCCTGATCTGAGTCGATCAGAATCGGATTGTTGAACCCAAACGCTGCAATCGATTTCGCGATTTGTTTGATTTGCTTTTCGGTGTGAAGTCTTGCGTTTCGGTCATACGGGGTCAGTGCATCGAGCCCAAGGAGTTCGATATTTTTTGCGGTCGGAAGTGTCATCGTGTTCGCCTGTTAGCCAGAGGATAAGGCAAAGATTCAGGGACGCGCAAAGACTGTCCAGGGGCGTGGGTCACTTGCTATCACCTGAGATCACTTGCGATCACAAGG
>CEUK01006230.1_pt1 | contig 31051 bp, 33 predicted proteins | sample 356451 | NCBI WGS metagenome assembly CEUK01 (sample SAMEA2622843, study PRJEB7988) | marine metagenome | isolation source: saline water (ENVO:00002010), including
ATCAAAGAATAGTTTTAAATAAAACTAGATTAAAAAAGCCCTGAATCTTCAGGGCTTTTTTTATATTTAATAAATATAAATCGATTATGCCACAAAGTATTTTAATTGTTGATGATGAAAAGGATATATTGGAATTTCTAAGTTATAATTTAAAAAATGAAGGATACAAAGTTTTTCAAAGTAGAAGTGGAGAAGAAGCAATTAATATAACAAATGAAATAAATCCTGATTTAATAATTTTAGATATAATGATGGGAGGGATTAATGGTATTGAAACTTGTCGTCTTTTAAGAAAAAAAGAAAATTTAAAGGATACATTAATTGTTTTTTTAACTGCTAGGAATGAGGATTTCTCAGAAATAGCTGCCTTCGAAGCAGGAGCAGATGATTATATTTATAAGCCAATAAAACCAAGAGTTTTTCTAAGTCGAATTCAAGCAATATTAAAACGTGTAACAAATCAAGAAAAACAAAAATTTGGTAATTTAGAAATAGATATTGAGTCCATGCAAATTAAAGTAGATGGCAAAGAACAAACACTCAGAAAAAAAGAATTTTTATTATTAAAGCTTTTAACTTCTAAGCCAGGAAAAGTTTTTAGAAGAGAAGAAATAATGAATACGGTTTGGGGCTCAGATGTAATTGTAGGAGATAGAACAATTGATGTTCATATAAAAAAATTGCGGGAAAAAATTTCTTCAGAAATGATTAAAACAATAAAGGGTTTTGGATATAAATTTGAATTTTAAAATTTATAATTTTTCATTCTCAAGTATATAAATAAAAATACCATTTTGAAATGAGTAGTACTAAAAAAAAGAAAAAAAAACACTACATAATAAAGAAAATAAAGCAACAAGAAATTCAAGCCTTAAAACGTGCTGCTAAATACAGAAGAGAATTTCTTGGTAATGTTTCACATGAACTAAAGACTCCTATTTTTAATATTCAAGGTTATGTTCACACTTTGCTGGATGGTGCAATTAAAGATGATAATGTAAACATTAAGTATTTACAAAGAACTAGCAAAAGCATTGATAGATTGATTGCAATAATAGATGATTTAGATGCAATATCGAGACTAGAATCAGATGAATTAAAATTAGAAATAACGAGTTGGGATATAATAGAATTAATAAATGAAGTATTCGAAACCTTTGAGGTTAAAAGTGAAAAAAAGAATATAAAATTAAAGTTACCAAAACATCAAAAACCGCTTTTTGTAGAAGCTGATAGAAACAAAATAAGTCAAGTTCTTTATAATTTAATTTCAAATGCTATAAAATATGGACAAGAATTTGGAGAAGTTAGGGGGCGGGTAACAAACGAATCGAATCAAATTCTAATTTCTATTAAAGATAATGGTATCGGTATAGATGAAGAGAACATACCAAGATTATTTGAAAGATTCTATAGGGTCGATAAGGGTAGGTCTAGAAGTGAAGGGGGAACAGGTCTTGGTCTAGCAATTGTAAAACACATTATAGAAGCTCATGATGAAAAAATTGAGGTGTTGAGTGAAAAAAATGTGGGCACAGAATTTATATTTACTTTAAAAAAAGTAACAAATGAATAGAAGAGATTTTTTAAATTTCCTAGGTAAAACTATCACGATTGGAGCTGCCGCGCCACTACTTTCCAAGGCAAAATTAATTGAGTATATAAATTATTCAAATATAAAAGGAATTAAACCATCCGATAAAGATGAAGTTGTGTTAGCTGATGACTTAAAATATCAAATATTAATTTCTTGGAAGGATAACATTAATAAAAAACAAAAATTTGGATTTAACAATGATTATATAGCTTTTTTACCCGGAAAAAATGCTAATGAAGGATTCCTGTGGGTTAATCATGAATATATTCATCCCTTGTTTTTTTCAGCTAAACCTAATGATGAAAAGACTATAGAAGATGTTAAAGATGAAATGAGAAATGTTGGAGGAAGTTTTTTCAAAGTCTATAAAAACTTCAAAACATGGAAGGTTGATATTAATAATAAATATAATAAAAGAGTTGACGCATTAGATAAAATACCATTTGATAATAAAACATTAATTGAGGGCTCTTCTTTTGCTATTGGAACTTTAGCTAATTGTTCCGGTGGTATAACTCCTTGGAGAACAATATTAACTTGTGAAGAAAATTATGATATGTTTTATGGAGAGAGAAACTTAAGAAACAGGAGTATAGCTAAAACTTCATATGATGTTGGGTGGACAAAATATTATCCTTTTCCTCCTGAGCATTATGGTTGGGTAGTTGAAGTAGATCCCTTTTCTGGAAAAAAAAGAAAATTAATTTCTTTAGGAAGATGTGCCCATGAGTGTGCAACAGTAAAACAATTAAATGATAAAAGATTAGTGGTTTACACTGGAGATGATATGGACAATGGTTGTTTATATAAGTTTATTTCAAATTCGCAAGGAAATTTAACAAATGGGAAGCTATATGTAGCGTCAATGGAAACTAAAAAATGGATTGAAGTAAATTATGAAAAGCATAAAATTTTAAGAAAAAAATTCAAGAATCAAACGGAAGTTCTTACGTATTTGAGAGAGTCTGCAAAATTAATAGGTGGCACAGAGTTAGATAGGCCAGAAGACATTGAGATAGATCCATTTAATAATCATGTTGTTGTTGCCCTCACTAATAATTATTCGAAGAATGATATGCATGGTAGCTTATTAAAGATCATGGAAAAAGATAATAAACATGATTCATTAGACTTTGATTTTGAAACACTCAAAAGTGGAGGGGTGTCAACTGGTTTTTCTTGTCCTGATAATTTATTATTTGATAAAGTAGGTAATTTATGGTTCACCTCTGATATATCAGGGAGTAAAATGAATAAAAGCCCTGAATACTTACCATTTAAAAATAATGGTTTATTTGTTTTAATTAGAAATGGAATTCAAGCTGGTGAAATTATTCAAGTTGCCTCTGCTCCAGTTGATGCAGAATTTACAGGTCCTTGTTTTTCTCCTGACGGAAAAACACTTTTTTTAAGTGTTCAGCATCCTGGGGAGAGAAGTCCAAATTTAAATAATTTAACTAGTACTTGGCCTAATAAAAAAGATGGACCAAAGTCCTCTGTTATTACTATTCAGGGTAAATTAATTAATGAACTAATTAATATTTGAAAAATAATTAATTTAAATTTAAGATTAAATTAATACATCTGTAGTTGGGATTTTTAGATAATTGCATAAAAAAATTTGAAACTATTTCATTAAAAGAAATGGATTCAGTTGCCCTTATGAAAAGAGTTGATACGAAGTTTCTAATAAATAGAAATTTATTAGAAAGTATCTTCCCGTCTTTATCTACGCACTATAAAATATTAAAAGTTAATGGTACAACACAGTCGAGATATAATTCCTTTTATTTTGATACTATTAACTATAATTTTTTTTTAAATCATCATAATGGAAAATTAAATAGATTTAAGGTTAGATTTAGAGAGTATGTTGATTCCAAAACCTCTTTTTTAGAAGTTAAGAGAAAAAATCAAAGTGGAAAAACCATAAAAAAAAGAATTAAAGTAGATAGACCTTCTGAAAAACTAAATTCGGATCAAAAAAAATATATTAATGAAATACTTAATAAAAAACAAGATTTAATTTATTGCCATACTAACAATTTTTTTCGTTTAACTCTGGTAAATAAATATTTAAAAGAAAGAATAACATTAGACTTTGATCTTGAGTTTATAAAAGATGACAAAATAATTTCTGAAAAAACAAATAATGTTGTAATAGTTGAGCTTAAACAAGAAAGTTTAAATAGAAACTCTTTTTTTTATAAATTGTTAAAAGAAAATGGTGTGCGACCATCCAGTATGAGTAAATATTGTATAGGCACGGCATTATTAAATAGTAATTTAAAAGCAAATAGGTTTAAAAAAAACTTTCGCATTTTAAATAAGATTAATAATAATTAGTAATATTATAATATGGAATTTTTAGGAATAGATCTTATTGATCAAAAAGATTTTTTAAAATTAATTGTTAGAGCAATATTTAATTTATTAATTATTGGAGGTATTGTGATGGGGCTCTACTACCCTTCTAACAAAAATAAAAATTACGTTTTTACCTATTTACTAATTGCTGTAGTTGTTTTCTTTTTATGTTTTTTACTAGAAAATGTAAAATTAGAATTGAGCTTTGCTTTAGGTTTATTTGCAATTTTTGGAATAATTAGATACAGAACAGAGACTATACCCATTAAAGAGATGACTTATTTATTTGTTGTTGTAGGGCTATCTGTTATAAATGCTCTTGCTAATAAAAAAATAAGTTATGCAGAATTATTATTTGCAAATTTTGCTGTAGTTGGACTTAGTTATTTTTTCGAAAAAATTTGGCTTATTAAAAATACATTAAAAAGTAAAGTTGTCTTATATGAAAAAATTGAAATGATAACTTCTGAAAAAAGAACAGATCTTATGATTGATTTAGAAAAACGTACGGGTTTAAAAATAGAGAAGATAGAAATAGAAAACATAGATCTTTTAAGAGACACAGCGAAAATAAAAATCTACTATATTGAATAAAATAGTTATTCTTTTATTTTTTTTAAGTACTTTTTTTACTTTTTCTCAAGATGAAGAATCTGAGTTATGGGCAAAAATGAGCTTTAAAGAGAAAATAAATAAAAACTTATTTTTTTCCTTAGAGCCTGGTTCTAGGTATAATTTTGATAATTTTTTTTTCACAAAACAATTTTCAGATTTATCAATTGAGGCTCAAATATTAAAAAGTAAAATAGGAACTATTTCAATAGAAATAGGAGGAAGATTAACTAAAATACCAAATCAAAGGACTCTTGGTAAAAGGCAATATTTTACAACCAACTACACTAAAAAAATTAATAAAATAAATCTTTCTTTGAGATCTAGACTTTTCTTTGAGCAGAATGTTGTTAACTATTATAAGAAATATTTTAGAAATAAATTAACTATTCAATACACTCAATCTAAATTAATTAGACCATTTTTAGATGGTGAATATTTATCGGGACTAAACTCAAATAACGTAGATAAAATGAGATTTAGTATTGGTAACTCTTTTAAAATTTCAAAAAAAAGAACGTTAAAAATATTTTATAGACTTCAAAATACTATTGAAGATAATGTAAATAAAAAAAGAATTTTTGGTATTTACATATCTCAAAAATTGTAAATGATTATTATCTTTGAACTCACTTACTAATAATTAAAATCATGAGACTATCGCTAATACTTTACTTTTTTCTATTTTCTTTTTTTGCTAATTCACAAATTTTTTTCTCTGAATATGCAGAGGGCACTTCTTATAATAAGTATTTAGAAATTTATAATCACTCAGACGATATTGTAGATTTATCAAATTTTGCTTTTCCAAGTTGTTCTAATGGATGTGATGTAGATGGTGAGTGGGATTATATGAATTATTTTCCTGAGGGAGCAGTAATTAATCCAGGAGATGTATATGTCATCGCTCATCCTAATGCAAATGATCCAACTGGACAGTATTACACAGAAGAAATTTCGATGTATAGTGATCACGAGTTCACATATTTAAGTAATGGCAATGATCTTTTTGCATTAATTAACATTAATACTCAACAAATTTTAGATGTTATTGGAGCAATAGGCCCGGATCCTGGGGAGGGATGGGATGTCGCTGGAGTTGTAAATGCTACAAAAGACCACACACTAGTCAGAAAATCTAATGTTTCTGTAGGAAATTCAGGTAATTGGACGAGTTCAGCTGGCTCAAATTCTAATGATTCAGAATGGATTGTGTTGGATAATGAAGTTTGGGATAATTTAGGTTTTCATCAATGTGATTCATGTGGTTTTTCTGTTATTTATGGTTGTACGGATTCAAATGCAATAAATTATAATGCAGATGCTACAATTGATGATGGGTCATGTGAATATACCATTATTGAAGGATGTTCTGATTCAACAGCATGTAATTATGATGCGTCAGCAACAAATGGATTTTTTATTTATTCAAATACTGACGCAAATATGACTATCGCATTAGAATATTCTGTTGGTCTTTCTGCAGGTCTTGAATCTGGTGATATAATTGGTGTTTTCTACACTGATAATTTTGGAAATTTAGTTTGTGGTGGTACTGCTCAATGGAATAATGAATCTTTAGCAATAGCTGCATGGGGAACAGAGTCCGGGTTAGATAATGGTTTTGAGGTGGGCGAAGAATTTGAATTTATTATTCAGAAGTTTAATGGTCAAATGTATTCAACAAATAACACAATGAACACTACTCCTCCATTTTCTAGCTTATATACTGCAAATGGATTTGGTCAAATAACTGAGCTAATTTTAACTGAAATTTTGCTAGATGAAGAAAATTGTTTTTACCCTGAATTATATTATGATTGCGATGGTAACTGTATTAATGATAGTGATGGAGATGGAATCTGTGATGAATTTGAACTTTCAATAGAAGAGGAGATTTTTAATAGTAAACTTTTAAGGTCTATTGATGTTACTGGGAGAGAAATCAATGATGATGAAAAGGTCAATAAAATTTTCATAAATATTTTTGAGGATGGAAAGGCCATCAAGTCTATTAAAATAAAGTGATTTCATTTTAATGAATAAATTAAATAAGATTTTATTGATAATTCTTTTTTTCAATTCATGTGTAAATGATAGAAATACTGAAGTTCAATTAGAAAAAACACTTGTTAACTCAAATGAAAATTGTGTGTATTCAGCTAATTTAAAAGCTACTGATGTAATATGGAGCGGTTTTAAAACAACTGATAAAATTAAAGTCACTGGAAAATTCAACAAGATTAGTTCAAATAAGATTCAAAATAAAAATGAATTTTCAAATTTGAGTGAGTTAATTGAAGATTTAGATTTTTCAATTGATTTAAGTAGTTCTTCGTCAGGAGATGAGATTAGAGATTTAAATTTAAAAAATTATTTTTTTAATTTACTTGCAAGTAATTTTGTTTTAAATGGAAAGTTTGAAAATATTGAAGACGATTCTGTTTATGTCGTTTTAGATTTTTTTGGAAAACAAAAAAAAGTCAAGTTAGGTTACGCATATAAAAATAAAATGATTCAAATTAAAGGAAGTATTGATTTAGTAGAAAGTTTAGGAGCTATAAAAGCATTTGAAAGTATAAGTAATAAATGTTATGATTTACATAAAGGGCCTGATGGTGTCTCCAAAACTTGGAAAGAGGTAGATGTTTTGATTAAGGCGCCAATTATAAAAAGCTGTAATTAAATCATTGTGTTACACCCCCTCATCGAAGAATTTTGTAATCTACCTAGTACCTTAAAGTTATTATTTGAAATTTGCCCGTAGTCACTAGTTGCAATAAATGCACAAGAGTTAATATTTGATAAATCAATTATATTTATTCCACCAATTGTTGTAGTATTTATTTTTAATGGGTTAGTTATTTCACGTATTAAAATTTTTTTCCAAGGGGGGCTTTTAAATTCTCCATTTTTATATGAGTAAGATTGTGACAGTAATTCTGTCATTCCATATTCAGATTGGATTGAGTTTAAATTAAATTTTTCTTTGAGAATTTCATATAAATTCTCTCTGACCATTTCTTTTTTCTTATTTTTCATGCCGCCAGTTTCAATAAGGTAGCCGCCACCCAAATCAAATTTATTATTCTCTGCTAAATCAAGGATTGCAAATGATAATCCAATTAATATAAATGGGTTTTTATTACATTGAGCTTTTTGAATTTCCTCCTTTAACTTTGCATAATTATTTAAATAAAATCCACTTGCTGATTTTTTAGAAGATTTAATAAAAAAGTCGCACATGTGAACCAGTGAAGAATTTGGAGCTTCTATTTTGTTAGGGGTTAGGCAAAAGAAAATGTAGTCATCAATATTACCCCAAAACTTTTCGAAACAATAAGCTGAATTTTTTTCATAAAATTTAATATCATCAATATAGTGTTTACTTTTTACTTCAGAACTTGTCCCACTGCTATAAAAAACATGACTATGAAGTATGTTTTTACATAAAATTTTTTCTGTTTTAAAAAACTCAATTGGCAAAAATGGAATATCTTCGATTACCTTAACTCTATTAATATTAACACCAAGTAAGTCACAATATTTTTGATAAAAGTTATTATTGTTAATTTGATAATTAAATAACTCAAGAGCTAATTTTTCAAATTCTTGGTTATTTGATATCTCAAATATTTTTTTTTTAAAATTGCTTATATCCATTACTTTAAATTAATAAAATTTGATATATTATTGTGTAATTTTTCACTTCATAATCATAAAAATATTAATGAAAAATATACTTGTTTTGTGTACTGGTAATTCTTGTCGAAGTCAAATGGCAGAGGGTTTTTTACGTAAAAATGGTTATAATGTGCAAAGTGCTGGATTAGAAAGTCATGGTTTAAATCAACTAGCAGTCAAAGTTATGAAAGAAATAGGAATTGACATTTCAAATCAAAATTCTAAAAAAATTAACTCCTTAGATTTAAAAATGTATGATGTATTATTTACAGTATGTGATGATGCTAATGAATCATGTCCAATTATTCCAACAATAAAAAAAAGAATACATAAGTCTTTTGTTGATCCAGCTAAAGTCAGAAATGAAATGAATAAGTTGCAAATATTTAGAGAGGTTAGGGACGAGATAAATTTTTTTTGTAATAAAGAATTCAAAAAATTAGATGGCTAAAAATAAATTACAAAAGTTTGAAGAGTTAAGACGTCTAACTAATACTATACAACCAGACAAGTCTGATTTATTAAATGATCGATTTAGATTAAAAGGTTTTTGGAAAAAAGAATTTAAAAATAATAATCCAATTATTTTAGAACTAGGGTGCGGAAAAGGTGAGTATACAATTAATTTAGCAAAGAAATTCCCTGCAAATAACTACGTTGGAATTGATATTAAAGGCTCTAGAATTTGGAAAGGGGCAAAATACGCAACAGAAAATGAATTAAATAATGTTAGGTTCCTTCGAACACAAATAGAATTTTTACCTTATTGTTTTTCTTCAAATGAAGTATCAGAGATATGGATAACATTTCCTGACCCACAGACTAAATATAGGAGGAGAAAAAAAAGACTAACATCATTTGACATGTTTAGTAAGTATAAATGTGTTTTAAAGGAAAAATCATTAGTTCATTTAAAAACTGATAGCCAGTTCTTACATGGTTATACTTTAGGTGTACTGGAAAGGTTAAATAGTAAAATTGTTGTATCGTCTCACGATATTTATAATTCAAATTTAATAGACAAATACGATTATTTAAAAATAAAAACATTTTATGAGAAGAAATTTTTAAAAAATAATCTAGCAATAACTTATATTTGCTTTCAGATTAGTTAATATGTCAATAACCAAGAAAGATATTTTAAATTTATTACAAAGTATAAAGATTCCATCAGAGAATAAAAGTTTAGTTCATTTTGATATTCTAAAAGATTTATCTATTGAAAATTCAATTATTGAATTAAAATTATCAATAAGTAATCCAACTCTTCAGTTTAGAAAAAAAATTGAATCTTTGGTTAAAGATTTTGTTAATAAAAAATCACCAGAGTATACTGTAAAAATTGATTTTATTATTCAAGAGAAATCAAAAAAAGATTTAGAAAGTAAAAAGACAATCAATGGTATAAAAAATATTATTGCTGTTGCGTCAGGAAAAGGGGGGGTTGGTAAATCTACTATTTCTAGTAACCTTGCTACTTCGTTATCTTTAATAGGCAAAAAGGTTGGATTGATAGATGCTGATATTTATGGCCCATCAATACCAATCATGTTTGATGTTGAAAAAGAAAAGCCAGTTGTTTCTAATATTAATGGCGATTCTTTAATTGAGCCAGTCCAAGCGCATGGTGTAAAACTTTTATCAATTGGATTTTTCTCAAAACCATCTGACGCAATTGTTTGGAGGGGTCCAATGGCTAGCAAAGCACTTAATCAAATGATTCATCAGGCAAATTGGGGAAATTTAGATTATTTGATAATAGACTTGCCACCTGGAACAGGCGACATTCATTTAACATTAGTTCAATCACTTCCATTAACGGGAGCGGTAATAGTAACTACACCACAACCAATCTCTATAATTGATGCAAAAAAAGCAGCGGCTATGTTTAAAATGAAAAATATAAACGTTCCAATTATTGGGATGGTAGAAAATATGTCTTGGTTTTCTCCTCATGATAATCCAAAGAAAAAATATTATATATTTGGCAAAGCTGGAGGTCAGAATTTAAGTAAAGATTTAGAGATACCATTATTATCTAGATTTCCTTTATTAGAAACTATTAGAGAATCTTCTGATGTTGGTAGGCCCGCAGCTCTTCAAAACAATAATGTTTCTGAGATGTATAAAAATTTTGCCATGAGTGTTGTGGAAAAAACTATGGAAAGAAATTTAAAATTAAATAAAACAAAAAGAGTAAAAATAACTCACACTAAAGGGTGTTCTTAATTTTCTTATATGAATGAATTAAATTTATTTGAAAGAATTAACAAAGGTCTTGATGAAGTTAGACCTTTCTTGAATGAAGATGGTGGTGATGTAACATTTGTTAAAGTAACTTCAGATTTTGATTTGGTATTAAGATTTGAGGGTGCCTGTAGAACATGTGAAGTAAATCAAATGACATTAAAAAACGGAATAGAAGAGTCAATTAAAAAACATGCTCCTGAAATTAAATCAATTAAATCGATATGATAAAAACAGATATTATTATTATTGGAGCGGGTCCCTGTGGTTTATTTGCTGTTTTTGAAGCAGGATTATTAAAGATGAAATGCCACCTAATAGATTCTTTACCAATCGCAGGGGGTCAGTGTTCTGAAATTTATCCTAAAAAGCCAATTTATGATATACCTGCATATCCTGAAATTTTAGCTGAAGATTTAGTAGAAAATTTAATGAAACAAATAAAACCATTTAAGCCCGGTTTTACCCTAGGAGAAAGGGCAGAGAATTTAAATAAAAAGGGAAATAATTTTATAGTTACTACTAATAAAGGAACAAAGCATGAGGCTCCAGTAGTTGTAATTGCTGGGGGATTAGGTTGTTTTGAACCAAGAAAGCCGTTAATAAATAATTTAGAAGACTTTGAGGGAAAAGGTATAGAGTACATAATTAAAGACCCTGAGTTATATAAAGGAAAAAAAATAACTATTTCTGGAGGAGGTGATTCAGCTTTAGATTGGGCGATTTATTTTGCAGAAACAGCAAGTCAAGTAACCTTAGTACATCGAAGAAGTTCTTTCAGGGGACACTTAGACTCTGTAGAAACTATTAATAAATTAGCAAAAAAGGGTAAAATAAATTTAATTACTGAAGCCGAAGTAAATAAAATTGAGGGTAATGATAAATTACAAAGTATTGAAATAAAAAATAAAAAAGGAGAAGAGATTAATTTACATACCGATTTTTGGTTTCCATTATTTGGATTAGTTCCAAAGTTAGGCCCTATAAAGGATTGGGGATTAGAGTTGGAAAAAAATGCAATTAAGGTTGACACTTTAGATTATAGTACAAACATAAGTGGAGTGTATGCAATTGGTGATGTTAATACATATCAAGGAAAATTGAAATTAATTTTGTGTGGATTTCATGAAGGAGCAATTATGGCACAATCTGCTTTTAAAAAGGTTTTTCCTAATCAGAAATCTTCGTTTAAGTATACTACGGTTTTAGGTGGAATTAAAGGTTTTTAAAAATGAAAGAAATTATAATTAATGTTATAGACGAAACAGGTAAAAAACATAAAATAGTTACTCCTCTAGAGATGGGGTTGAACTTAATGGATGTTTTAAGATCTCACGATTTAGTAGAGGGTGCGTGTGGTGGAATGGCTTTATGTGCTACATGTCATTGTTACATAGAATCTGATCATCAAATTGCTAATCAAAAAGATGATGAATTAGCAATGTTAGATCAATTATTTTCTGTTGATGATGAGAAGAGTAGATTGGCTTGCCAAATTCCTATTACTGAGGCTATTAATAATATTATTGTTAAAATTGCTCCCCCTGATTAGGGAATTTAATTTTATTCTTTGGAATTTTACAAACAGGTATTGGATTCATTTTGTGTTGATTATTTTTATTATGTTTTTTGTATAGTTTAATAAGTCGCTCTTCCTTTTTATTTAAATTTTTTTTATTTAAATTTTTCATTGCCCATTCAATTTCCTTATATGATGCTCCAATTTGATCCTCGTCGGTCCTATCATCTCCCCAAAGACCATCAGTTGGATCTGCAGTTTGAATGCCGTTTATAATTTTTAGAAATTTTGCTAATTGATATACTTCAGATTTAAGTAGATCACCAATAGGGCTAATATCAACACCACCATCTCCATACTTTGTATAAAAACCAATACAAAAATCTTCTATTTTATTTCCTGTTCCAACAACAATCCCATTTTTAGATGCAGCTATTTGATATAGTGTTGTCATTCTTAATCTAGCTTTAGAGTTTGCAAACCCTAATTTATTTTGAAGTTCTTTTGGAAATTGTTTACTAAAAACATCATATACATCACTTAATTGAATAGTTAATTCTTCAACATTTTTATATTTTTTTTTAAGCCATTTAATGTGGTCTTTAGCAAGTATTAATTGTTTTTTATTTTGATGTATAGGCATTGAAACAACAATAGTTTTGATTCTTGTTTCAGCGCATAATGTAGATGTTAATGCAGAGTCAATTCCACCAGAAATACCTACAATTAAACAATGAATATCATTATTTAAACAATAGGCTTTTATCCAATTTGAAATATATTTAGTTACTAATTTATAGTCCATTTCCATTAGAATAAAAAACCAACACTGAGACCTAACTGGTTCATTAAAAAAGTATCATAAGAGAAAGCGCCGGTGTCTTGCCATCCTTTTGTAATTCCATTTTTAATAAAAATTTCAGCAAATAAACTAGATTCTTGTTTTAGAGAATATTCTGTGCCTATTGAAACATTAAGCATAAGCATTAAGCTTGTCCCTTCACCATAGTTTAAGTTCTCATTGTTTAAGTTCTCATTGTCTCCTTCTACATTGTCTCTGATTTTAACACCAAAGGATGGGCCTGTTTTAGCATAATAAGTTAAATATCCAAATGGTCTGGATTTCATTTTAACTTGAATTGGTAATACAAAATAATGAGATTTGTAGCTTATGTTATTTATCTCACCGCTTTTTTTAGAGATTTCAAAACCAGATTCTAAAAAGTGATTTTCACTAAATGCATACTCTATTATATATCCGTAATTTAATGCAATTTTTTTCTTTCCATTTTCAAAATCGTTAATATTTATTGAATTAATTGAGGGGGAAAGAAAAAGCCCCATTTTTATATCTTGAGAAGCAATAACAGATGAGAAAAAAATTAAAATAGTTGTAAAAAAAAGTTTTTTCATAGTTGAGTTAAAATTTAATCATAAATTTAATCTTTAGTAATAAGAAAATGAAAAAGTATATAATTATTTTTTATTCAATTTCTTTTGTATTTTTTTCATCATGTAATAGAAATGAAAAAATAACAATAGAAAAAAATAATAATAGAAACTTAGTAAAGTCTTGTAAGAATATAGATTCAATTTTACGATCTGAAATAAAACTTTTTGATTTTGATGGAGAAAATATTGAAGCCGAAATTAAAAAATTGAGCAACGAGCATCCGTATTTTTTTAAAGATACCCTCAAGAATTTTTTTAGAGATATTGCCAATGACATAAATTATAATATAATTTATGATTCTGTGTTTGTCAAGTTTAATAAATTAGAAAATATATATAAGGATGTAAACATTGGACTTTGTATTTTTAACAAATATTTTCCTAATTTCCAACCTAGATTAGTGACAATGATAGATGATGACATAATTGACACTTTTTCACCACCCTTTAATCCAATAGCATTTGATAAGATAAATAATATAATTTTGATACAATTACAATGGTTTTTAGGTAAAGACCATGTATTTTATTCTAATAGAGCGCAACCAATTCCTGAGTATTTAACACAAAGGTACCAATCACAATATATTGCACCTATGATTTTTCAATCTATTAGCAATTCTTACATGAAACAAAATAACAAGGAAGATTTTTTAACATCAATAATTAATGAGGCTAAGCCATATCTTTTTAGTGAAATAATGTTGCCTCATTTAACTGATAGCATTATTTTTGGTGCATCAAAAAATGATATTGATTTTTTTAATAAAAATGCACATATGGTGTGGAAGTACATTTTAGAAAATGAATATCTTTTTTCAGGTGAATCTAATTTAAAGCAACAATTTATTACACCATCAAGCTCTAATCATTTAGGAACTCCTGGAAGATTTGGTGTTTGGATAGGTTGGCAAATTCTTCGTTCGTATTATAATAACAATAATAAATCTCTAAAAGAGGTTTTAGAAGAAACAAACTATTTAAAATTATTAAATGAATCCAACTACAAGCCATAAATAGAAAGTATATGAAAAAAAGAAAAGCAAATATTAAAATAGATATAGTGTTAAATGAAAATAATATTCCTGAAGAAATTTTCTGGAAAGCTTCAGATAGTAAGATTGATAAAGCTAATGCTCAAGCATTTTTTTTATCTTTCTGGGATACTGATTCAAAAAACTCATATAACATAGATTTATGGAATAAGGAAATGACAGTAGAAGAAATGAAATTTTTTATTTTTCAATCTTTACTCAAAATGTCTAGTATTCTGGAGAGGTCAACTGGTGATGAAAACTTAGTAAAAAAAATGAAAGAATTCTCAAAACAATTTGGAAAAATGACAAACGTCCTTAAATAAACTTATTTCAACTTATTATATTCTTCAATTTTTTTTAAAATATCTAACCTTCCAATTTTATTTTTTGATGAAAAATTAATGAACGGTGGTGTTCTCTCCCAATAATTTAAAAGTTCGGTATTGTGATGTTCATTTGATATTTTTATATCATGAATTTTTAATTTATCAATTTTTGAAAATAATCTCACAAATGGTAATTTGTTTTTACCTAACCAATTCATAAAATCTATATCATTTTGCTGCGGTTTTATTCTTAAATCAATTAATAAAAAAACACACCTTAATTGTGTGCTTTTTGTCAAGTATTCTTTTGAAAATGAAATAAAATTTTTTCTGTTTTCTTTAGAGGTCTTAGCGTACCCATAGCCTGGTAAATCAACAAGATACCAGTTTTCATTAATTAAGTAATGATTTATTAATTGAGTTTTTCCTGGTGTGGATGAAGTTTTCGCTAAAGAGCTATTTGTTAGCATATTAATTAGTGATGACTTTCCAACATTAGATCTTCCAATGAATGCATATTCTGGCTTGGGTTCAATTTTTTTAGTTTCTTTAAATGACGATGAGCTAGTCAAAAATTTAACTTTTGAAATTTTCATTTTTTTAAATTATGAATCCAATTAATTAATATTTTATTAAATACTTTAGGTCTTTCCATCATGGCGGCATGCCCGCAATTTTTAATCCAAAATAAATCAGATTTATTAATTAATTGATGAAATTCTTTTGCTACATTTGGTGGAGTTACTTTATCATTTTCCCCCCAGATTATACAAGTTGGAATCTCAATTTTTGATAGTTCATTTTTCATATTATGCCGAATGGCAGATTTAGCCATGGCTAAAATTTTAATTAGTTTTTTTCGATTATTAACTGTACTGTAAACCTCATCTACAAGCTCTTTACTTGCGCATTTTGGATCGTAAAACACCTCCTCAGTCTTTGTTTTTATATAATCATAATTACCTCTTTTAGGAAAAGTTCCTCCAAGAGCATTTTCGTATAAACCTGAGCTTCCAGTAAGAATTAATCCTTTTATTTTTTTTTGGAAGTTTATTGTGTAAATTAAACCAACATGACCTCCTAGGGAATTTCCAAGTAAATAAAATTTATTTAGGTCGAGACTTGTTGTAAATTTATTCAAAAAATTACTTAATTCTTTTGCGCTAGTTTTTAACAATGGCAAATCATATATTGGAAGCATTGGCATAATAACTCTAAAGCCTTGTTTGGGCAAATCTTCTATACAATTTTTAAAATTACTAAGGCTTCCCATTAAGCCATGTAATAAAATAATAGGTATTCCTGTTCCTTTATCTATATAATTAAAATTATTTTTATTTAAAATTTCTGTTTTCATATTCTTGATTTTCAAATTTAAACAAATTTTAATTTTTCAAATTAAGCTTTTCAACAAATCCTTTAATCATATTCAGGCTAACTTATTAACAAAATAATAACAATATGTTAATTAATTGTTGATATGGTGTTAACAAAAATTGGTGGGTAAAGGTGGTAAAAAGTGGTAATTTATGGCTAATTTTATTCAATTCTAATAAAAAAGTGAAAAAAGATAATGTCTGAATATTTGATAGGGGTATACGAGTGTAAGGTCGACTCTAAAGCTAGAGTCATGTTGCCAATGCAATTAAAAAAACAATTGGGGGGCTCTTTAACTTCTTCGTTTATTCTAAAGCGAAGTGTATTTCATCCTTGCTTAGAATTATTTACAATTGAATCCTGGAATAATGTTGTAAAAGACATAAATAAACTCAATAGGTTCGTAAAAAAAAATAATGATTTTATAAGAATGTTTACTGCTGGTGTAAAGTTGACAGACTTAGATTCTAACGGGAGACTGTTAATACCAAAAGACTTAAAACATTTTGCTAGTATACAGAGCGAATTAGTATTCTCAAGTTCGGGGAATATGATTGAAATATGGAACAAATCTAAATATGAAAAAATAGTAACTGATACTGAGTCTGATTTTTCTAAGATGGCTGAAGAGGTGATGGGTAATATAAATAATAATCAAGATGAGTGATTTTCATGAGCCAGTATTATTAACAGAATCAATTTCTGCTTTAAATGTTAAACAAAATGGAGTTTATGTTGATGCTACTTTTGGTGGTGGTGGGCATTCTAATGAAATTTTAAAGAAACTAAGTAAAGATGGAAGGTTGATTGTCTTTGACTTAGATGAAGAAGCGATAAATAAAAATAAAATAATCGACGATAGAGTGATTGCCATGAATAAAAACTTTAGATATATTAAAAATTGTGTAAACTCTTTAGGTCTATTTAAAATTGATGGTATTCTTGTTGACTTAGGGGTTTCATCATTTCAAATAAATAAAGAGAGAGGCTTTTCATTTAAATCAAATACTGATTTAGATATGAGGATGAATCGATCAGCATCTTTCTCAGCAAATGAAATTTTAAATAATTATGATGAAGAAAGCTTGAGTAGAATATTAAAGGAACATGCAGATTTTTCAAATAGTAAAAAATTAGCACAAAAGATAATTTTATACAGAAAGAAAAATAAAATAGCATCCACAGAAGATATCGAAAAAATATTCAATGGAGTTTATTATGTGCCAAAGAAAAATCAATTTTTTGCAAGAATTTTTCAAGCAATAAGAATTGAGGTAAATGATGAATTGAATTCACTAAAGGAGCTGCTAAAATCATCCTTAAATTTGCTAAATCCACATTCAAGATTAGTAGTGATATCGTACCATTCTATAGAGGATAGAATAGTAAAAACATTTATGAAATTTGGTCATTTTAGTCCTTATCCAAAAAAAGATTTTTATGGAAATCAATTTCGACCATTTAATTTAATTAATAAAAAACCCATAATTCCATCAAAAAATGAAATTAGTTTAAATAATCGGGCCAGAAGTGCAAAAATGAGAATTGCAGAGTTTATTCAAATTTAGAAAATTAGTGATATGATATTTAAAAACATATTAATACATAATAGTTGGAGATTTTTACTACTATTTTTTTCTATGTCTTTAGTTAGTATTGTAGCCTCATTAATGATGGATCAAAAATTATATATAAAGCAAAAAAATAAAGAAAAAATTGAGTTTTTAAAAGCGTCTTTTTCTGAATCTAGAAAAGAATTAATTGATTTAAAAAAGAAGGTTATTATCAACGCTGAAAAATTTAATCTAAAAAAAAATTCTAACGTAATATTAATCAAATATGAATAGAGAATTACGTATAAGATTAAGTCTTGTAGTGATAGGTATTTTATCATTTGGTTCTTTCCTAATTTATTCATTAGTATTTTTTGATTTTGATATTTCAAAAAACTTTGTAACTCCAAAAATTTTGTATGCTTCTAGGGGAGATATTTATAGTTGTAATTATCAATTAATGTCAACCAGTCCAATAATGTATAACATAGCAATTGATCCAACTTTTGCAAAACAGAAAAATAAAAATTTCGAAAACGATTTAATAATTTTAGCTAAAGAACTGGATGCATTAGGATTTCAGGATTATAAGAAATTCACACAAAAAATTGATAAATGTGTCGAAAAAAAAAGCAGATATCTATCAATAAAACGACAAGCTTCTATTTATGAGAGAGAAAAATTAAAAAGTTTACCAATACTTAAAAATGGTAGAAATTACGGATACATCGAGGAAATTATAAGAACAAATAGATTTAAACCAAATAATTTATTGGCTTCAAAATTATTAGGAAAAGTAAACATAAATAAAAAAAACAAAGCGTATTTACAATTCGGAGAAAGGCAAATACCAAATGGAGGTTTAGAATTATCGTACGATTATTTGCTAAGGGGGAGAGACGGTTACCTATTACAAAAAAAATTAAAAAACAATGTTTCAAAACCTTTACCCTCCTTTCATTCAATCTTACCACAGGATGGGAAGGATATAATTACAACAATTGACTTAAATATACAAGAACTTGCACATGTCTCTTTAGTTTCAAAATTAAAAGAATTTGAAGCTCGTTTTGGCACTGTTATTATTATGGAAGTCGAGTCTGGGAATATAAAAGCCATGGTGAATCTTGGAAGGTTAAATTCAAAAATTTATTTAGAGGATTGGAATTATGCTGTGTATGGGAACCCCCTCATACGAGGGTTTAAAAAAATGGAGCCAGGCTCTACTTTTAAATTAGCATCTTATTTAGCGTACTTTGAAGATGGAGGAAATATTGAAGACACAATAAATACATTCAATGGAAACTTTAAGGTTCCTAACACTAAAAAAAATATTATTGATTCAGAAAAAAATTTAGGAATAATTTCCTACAATGAGGCCTTCTCAACCTCTTCTAATGTTGGGGTAGCCAGAATGATTTTAAAAAATTATAAACAAAATCCAACTAAATTTTTAAATCACATTAATATTTTCGGACTTAATGAAAAATCATACATAGACTTAAGTAATGAGCCTATTCCTTATATAATTCATCCAGATCATTCAAATTGGTCTGAAATAAGTTTACCTTGGATGTCATATGGATATGGTGTAAATTTAACTCCTTTACAAACACTAACATTTTATAATGCAATAGCTAATAATGGTATAAGAGTAACACCTAAATTAGTTAGTCATTATATTGACGGAGTCGATACAATTCAACTAAATAGAAATTTAGTAACAAGTAAAAAAATATGTTCTGATCAAGCATTAGAAAAAGCACATACTATTTTAAGGAACGCAGTTTTAAATGGTACGGGAAAAAAATTAAATGATCTAAATGTCCTAATTTCAGGAAAAACAGGAACTATAGTAACAAATTATGATTCGAAAAAAGATACTACTAAGACATATCAAAGTTCTTTTGTTGGTTTTTTTCCTTCCAATAAACCAAAATATAGTTGTATAGTTCTTATAGATAATCCAAACCCAGAAATAGGTTATTATGGTTCTGACGTTGCTTTGCCAGTATTCAAAAATATTGTAAATGGATTGAAATACAATGACACAATTATTGTAAGTAAATCAGTTATTTCAAATTTTTCTTTTGATACAATTATAAAATCAAGTAATAAATTTTTTTAAGTATGCAGTTATTAAAAGATTTATTAGAAAAAGTTGACAAACAATCCATTAAAGGAAAAGATGATAAATTTATAGGCAGTATTGCTTATGATTCTAGAAAAGCGATTAAAAATTCGTTATTTATTGCAATAAAAGGAATAGTTTTCGATAGTCATGAATTTATAGAAGAAGCTATTCAATCAGGTTCTGTAGCAGTAGTATGTGAAGAGTTTCCCAAAAAATTAAATAATAATATTACATACATCAAAGTAAATAATTCTAGAAAATGTTTGGGCGTTATTTCAAGCAATTTTTTTAATAAACCCTCAAATAAATTAAAAATTATTGGAGTTACTGGTACTAATGGTAAAACAACAATAACAACATTATTATTTAATTTATTCCGGTCACTTAATTACAAGTGTGGATTAATTTCAACAATTGAAAATAGAATTAATGATGAAATTATATCTACAAATTCCACTACACCTGATTCTTATAAAATTAATGAGTTGTTTAATGAGATGGTCAAAAGTGGTTGTGAATTTTGTTTTATGGAGGTAAGTTCTCATGGAATTAAACAAGATAGAATTTTTGGTATTAATTTTTCATTTGCAGTATTTACAAATATTAGCAGAGACCATCTAGATTATCATAAAAACCTGGAAGATTATATTTTAACTAAAAAGAAGTTTTTTGATGATTTAGAAAGTTCATCAATTGCTATAGTAAATAAGGATGATATATACTCTGAAAAAATGGTTTCTGATTGTAAAGCCAAGAAAATCTATTACTCAATAAATTCATCAGATTCGGACCATCAAGCAGAAATAATAAATAATAATTTTAATGGTCTTGAGATTTTGATTGACCGCCATATTTTAAAAACTAATATTACAGGTTATTTTAATGTTTACAATTTATTAGCAATATATTGTGTTGCAACACGAATTTATAAAGACAAATTTCAATTATTAAAATCTTTATCTGGATTAAAAAATATCTTAGGTCGTTTTAATATAATTAAAAATAAAAAAGGAATAAATGCAATAGTTGACTATGCTCATTCTCCCGGAGCTATTGAATCAGTGTTTCATTCAATATTAAAAATTAAAGAAAACAAACAAAAAATAATTACTGTAATTGGATGCGGTGGTAATAGGGATATTGGTAAACGACCATTAATGGGTAATATTTCATATTACAACAGCGATACTACAATATTCACATCAGATAACCCAAGAGATGAAGATATCATGAAAATCATAGATGAAATGTGTACTGATTTAAATGAATTAGAACATAAACAGTTAATTAAAATACCTGAACGAGCAAAGGCTATTGAGAGAGGAGTAAGATTAGCAAAAAGAAATGATATTGTTTTGATACTTGGTAAAGGACATGAGAAATATCAGGAGATTAAAGGAGTTAAGTATCCATTTGATGATTATGAAGTGCTTAGAAAAATATTAAAATAATTATTATGATTTATTATTTAACTGAAATTTTAAAAGATAAAATAATGTATGGTGAACAAATATCAAATTTGTTTTCTTACATATCATTTAGATCTGCTCTGGCAGTAATTTTTTCATTGATAATTACTACATATTTTGGAAAATCAATAATTACTTTTTTACACAAAAAATCAGTTGGTGAAAATATCAGAAAATTGGGATTAAATGGTGAGAAACAAAAGGAAGGCGTTCCAACAATGGGAGGGTTAATTATTTTACTAGGTATTTTAGTTCCTACATTTTTGTTATGTAAATTAAATAACATCTATGTAATCCTAATGATATTAACAAGTGTTTGGATTGGATGTATTGGTTTTGTCGATGATTATATTAAAGTATTTAAAAAGAAAAAGAAGGGTTTAGCAGGAAGATTTAAAATTTTTGGTCAAATTGTTTTAGGATGTATAGTTAGTATCATTTTATATTTTCATCCCAGTGTAACCGTACAAGAAAAGATTCCTTTAACATCAAGCACTAAAAATAATACTGAGATAATAAATGATAATTTTATAATTAATGAAGTCTTTCAAGAAGAAAAAAAATCAACAAATACTACGATTCCTTTTTTTAAAGATAATCAATTTGATTATTCCTCAATTTTAACTTTTGTAGGATTAAATAAGAAATGGACTTGGTTAATTTATCTAATAATTGTTGTATTTATTATATCCGCAGTATCAAATGGTGCAAATTTAACTGACGGAATTGATGGTTTAGCGACTGGAACCTCAGCTATAATTGGAACTTGCCTTACAGTTTTTGCGTATGTCTCAAGTAATGCAATAACATCAGATTATTTAAACATAATGTTTATCCCTAATAGCTCAGAGTTAGTTGTTTTTATGTCTGCTTTTGTTGGATCTTGTGTTGGTTTTTTATGGTATAACTCTTATCCAGCACAAGTATTCATGGGCGATACAGGTAGTTTATCATTAGGTGCCATAATTGCAGTTTGCGCAATAACTATAAGAAAAGAATTATTAATACCTATTTTTTGCGGTGTTTTTTTTATTGAAAGTATTTCAGTAATACTCCAAGTATCTTACTTCAAGTACACCAAAAAAAAATACGGAACAGGCCGGAGAATTTTTTTAATGTCCCCCCTACATCATCATTTTCAAAAAAAAGGAATTCATGAAAGTAAAATATCAACTCGATTTTGGATAGTATGTATTTTCCTTGTAATAATTGCTTTTGTCACACTAAAAATCAGGTAATGAAAAATATATTAGTTATCGGATCTGGTTTAAGTGGAATAGGCGCATCTAAGTTAGCTAAGTCTAAAGGTCATCATGTCATACTAACTGATTCTAAAAAAATTAACTCTAATGTCAAAGAGTTTTTAAATTCTGTGAATATTTCATTTGAAGAAGAAAATCATTCATATAAAAATTTAGAATGGGCTGATGAAATTATTATAAGTCCAGGAATTAGTAAGAATACAGATTATGTAAAACTTGCTATAGAGAAAAAAGTACCCATTATCTCTGAAATAGAATTTGCATCGAGATTTACAAATAAACCAATTATTGCAGTTACTGGCACAAATGGTAAAACTACAACATGTAGCTTATTATATTACATACTTAAAAATGCAAAACTAAACCCTAGACTATGTGGAAATATTGGAGTATCATTTTCTGAAGTATTAGCTTCAAATCCAGGGGATGTCTACGTTTTAGAAGTTAGCAGTTTTCAATTAGAAAATATATTGAAGTTTAAACCCAATATTTCAATTTTATTAAATCTTACCTCCGATCATTTAGATAGATATAATAATAATAAGGAGTATTATTTTGACACAAAAATGTTAATCCAAAAAAATCAAAATGAAAAAGACTTCTTCATTTATTCTAATGAAGACAACAATATAAATTCTAGAATTAGTAATTCTAGCAAGCAAAAATTACACTCTTTCGGGAATTTAAATAATTCAAAAAATACATCTGCTTGGGTAGATGGCAATCAATTAATTATTAAAAACAATAAAAATTTATTTACTATGTTATTACACGAAATGGCCCTACAAGGCAAACACAATATTTACAATTCGATGGCAGCAGGTATAGCTTCTAAAATTTTAGGTGTCTCTAACGATGTCTTAAGAATGTCACTCATAAATTTTAAAGGAGTTGAACATCGTTTAGAAAAAGTCTTAAAATTGGATGGTAGAGTATTTATTAACGATTCAAAAGCAACTAATTGTAATGCAGTTTATTTTGCTTTAGAGTCTATTAAATCACCAATTGTCTGGATATGTGGGGGTATTGATAAAGGTAATAATTATGATCAATTAAATAATTTAGTTAAAGACAAAGTTCACACTATAGTTGTGATGGGGAAATCATCTAAAAAAATTATTAATCATTTTAAAGAAATTGTCCCAAATATTATTAATGTTGATAATATGCAAACAGCAGTTTCACAAGCATATCGATTAGGTAAAAACGGTGATAGTATATTATTGTCACCAGCTTGCTCTAGTTTTGACCAATTCCAAAATTATGAAGAAAGAGGGAGAGTTTTCAAAGAGTGTGTCTTTAGTTTATAAATAAATATTTGATGTTAAATAATTATTTAAGAGGTGATAAGTTTATTTGGTTTATAGCTATTTTCTTAGCTTGCACATCTTGTCTAGTTGTTTTCACTTGTTCTGAATCAGTAAAAAATTTATTTAATCATTTATTTCATCTAACATCAGGCCTTTCTTTAATGTTTCTTTTTTCAAGAGTTCATTATAAATACTTAACAAATGGTTCACTTTTATTTTTCATTTTTTCTATTATTTTATTGCTTATTGTAATAATAAAACCTTTACCAGATGTAGAAGGAATTATTGATGCTCGTCGGTGGATTAAAATCTTTGGTTTAAACTTTCAACCATCAGAGCTAGCAAAATTTAGTTTAGTATTATTACTATCAAGAAACCTTTCAATTTTTGATCATAAATCGTTGAATTTTAAAGACCACTTTAAATTTTTTTATTTTCCAATATTAATTTCATTTGCATTAATATTTAAGACTAATGGGTCAACAGCATTAATAATATTAATTTCGTCTTTGATAGTTTTATTTATTTCTGAATTTAACATAAAAAAAATATTTAAATTTTTATTTTTAAATGCTCTTCTAATCTTAATAGGAATCTTTATTTTATCCCAATTCACATCAAACAGTAGAGTTGGGACTTGGAAAAGTAGAATAAATAATTTTATCAGCGGAGAATCATCATATCAGGTAAATATTTCAAAAAAAGCAATAGCTACTGGTAAGTGGAGTGGTTTGGGGCCGGGAAAAAGTGTGCAAAAGCACGTCCTTCCGCATGCCTCTTCAGACTTCATTTTTGCAATTATTATTGAAGAATATAGTATTGTTGGGGGCATTTTAATTTTAGGATTATATATTTCTTTTTTAATTAGGATTTTAGCAATTTCTTTGAGAATTAAATTAATGTTTCCATATTTATTATTAATCGGACTAGGAGTTTTAATTGTTTTTCAAGCTTTTTTAAATATGAGTGTTTCTCTTGGAATAGTCCCTGTAACTGGACAAACTTTACCTTTAATAAGTAAAGGTGGTAGCTCTATATGGATTACAAGTATTGCAATAGGAATAATTTTAAATATCTCACACCAGTTTAATAAAAAAAATATTAATCATGAAAAACAATAGAGTGATAATTAGCGGTGGGGGTACAGCAGGTCATATTTTTCCTGCTATTTCTATTGCAGAAGAATTAAATAGTTCTGGAAAAATATATAATATTTTATTTGTAGGCGCTAAAAAAAGAATGGAAATGCAAAAAGTTCCCTTAGCAGGTTATAAAATAGAGGGCATCTGGATTGATGGTTTTCAAAGAAGCTTTACTATAAGGAATTTTATGTTTCCTTTTAAGTTGGGAATTAGTTTAATACATTCTTTTTTTATCTTATTAAAATTTAAACCAAAATTTGTTGTAGGCACAGGTGGTTTTGCTAGTGGACCTTTATTATTTGCTGCTTCAATTCTAAGAATCCCAACTATAATTCACGAGCAAAATTCTTTTCCAGGTATCACCAATAGATTATTGTCTAAGTTCGTAGATAAAATTTGTGTATCTTATGACGGTATGGAGAGTTACTTTCCAAATAAAAAAATTGTAAAAACAGGTAATCCAATTCGAAAATATTTATATGAAAAAACTAATAAAATTAAGGCTGTAGAATATTTTGATTTAGACCCTACAAAAAAAACAATTTTAATAGTGGGTGGAAGTTTAGGAGCAGAACCTATTAATAAAGTAATTTCAAATAAAATTTTTAGATTTTCTAATTATCAAATTATTTGGCAAACAGGAAAGTTTAATTACAACGAGTATAAAGAATTAGCTTCAAACTACAAAAATGTAAATGTTTTTAAATTCATAGAAAAAATGAATTATGCTTATAGTGCTGCTGATATTATTATTTCGAGAGCTGGGGCATTAGCAATAGCAGAAATTTGTTTTTTACAAAAAACAGCAATATTAGTACCATCTCCATATGTTTCAGAAAATCATCAAATGAAAAATGCAGAGGCGTTGGTAAATAAACAAGCCTGTGTTTTAATTGAGGAGCATAAATTAGAAACCAATTTATTGGAATCAATAAATAAGTTATTAGGAGATACTAAGTACAGCCAAAGATTAGCTTCAAATGCTAAATCACTAAGTTTTAATAATCCATCTTCAAAAATAGTTAAGGTATTAAATAATTTAATATATGATTAAAGATAATATCCAGAACAGATTTAAGAATTTACGCTCAGTTTATTTTATTGGGATTGGGGGTATAGGAGTGAGTGCTTTAGCTCTTTGGTGTTTAAAAAATAAAATTAAAGTATTTGGATATGATAGAGAAGCAACAGAGATAACCAAAAATCTTCAATTTAAAGGAGCTACAGTATTTTATGAACACGAGTCACTTTCAAAAAAAAATAGTAAACACCAAAACGTATTAAAATCATTTAAAGGAAAAAATTACTCAATAGTTGTTTTTTCTTCAGCAATTAATAAAAATCACCCAATCAGAAAATATTTTGATATTAATTTTGTTAAATGTATTAAAAGAGCAGAATTTTTAGGTTTGATTTCAAATAACTATAAAGTTATTGCTATTTCAGGTACTCACGGAAAAACAACAATCAGTACTATGTTAACACATATTTTAAAATCTGGTGGTATTGATTGTACAGCATTTTTAGGCGGAATTTCAAAAAATTATTTATCAAATTTTATAGAAGGGGATGGGAACATAATGGTTGTTGAAGCAGATGAGTATGATAAGTCATTTTTTTATTTAAATCCTAATATAATTTTAATTTCATCATTAGATAGAGATCATAGTGATACGTATCCTACTTTTTTAGATATGAAAGCTGCGTATAAACATTTCGTTCATAAGAATAGAGCCAACTTATCTGAAATAATTTTAAAAAAAGATATTCAAATAAATTTTCCAGAATTTGAATCTGTTTTTGAATATTCCATAATTGGTACTGCAGACTACAGTTTAAATTATAAAAAAAATAATTTAGGTGATTATACAATCTCAATCATAGAAAGAAAAAAAAATTCAAATAAATTAAATAAGTTTACAGAAATTAATGTTCCTTTTCAACCCGAACATAATTTAGAGAATTTTTTAGCTGCTTCGATAATTGCTTTAAGACTAGGTCTTTCAATAAATAATATTTCTTTAGGTATAAATACTTTTTTAGGAGTTAAAAGAAGATTTGAATTTCATATAAGAAGTAAAAATCAAATCTTCATAGAAGATTATGCTCATCACCCAAGTGAAATTAATGCATTGATTATGAGTTTACGAAAAATGTATAAGTCGAAAAAAATTACAATGATTTTTCAACCTCATTTATATTCTAGAACAAAAGATTTTTTATATGATTTTGCAAGTTCTTTATCAAAAGTTGATTCTTTAATTCTATTAGACATCTATCCAGCTAGAGAATTACCAATTAAAAATTTCAATATTGACAACTTATATAATCTTATTAATATTGACGAAAAAATATTTATTTCAAAGGACAACCTTGTTTCATATATCTCTAAAACAAAGCCAAAATTTTTAGTTTCGGTAGGTGCTGGTGATGTGTCAATTTATAGTAAAAAAATAAAAGAAGTTTTAGTATGAAAAAAAAAGTAGTTATAAATATTGCTTTCTTTTCAATGTTGTTGTTTTTTTTGTTTTTATCATTTAATCAAAATAATTCTTCATCTAATATTTATACTGAAGTTAGATTTACTGATGAACCTCCTCAATTTATTAGTAGAATTGATGTTATAAATAAAATTAATTTCTATAATGAAAATATTAAAAGTTCAAACAATTTAAAGGATATAAACACTAGATTGTTAGAAGATTCAATAGAGTCTTTAAATTATGTCAAAAATGCTGAAGTATATTTATCTAGAGATAAATTAACGATACTAATTCAAGAGGAGCTACCTTTTATTAAGACTAGGGTAAACAATGAGACTTATTATTTATCTAATGAGGGGAAGAAATTAAACTTAGTTGAAGGACAAACTCATGAAGTTCTTTACTTTATTTGTAATAAAAGAATAATAAATTGGAACAAAGTTATTCAATTAGCGGATGTCATTTACTCTAATGATTTCTTAAGTTCTTTTGTCAGTAAAGTTATTGTCAGAAAAAATGCTGATTTTATTTTATATTCAGATTTTTTTGAAACAAATATAAATATTGGAGACCTTCATAATTTGAATCAAAAAATCGAATTAATTAAGTTGTTTTTTTCTGAAATTGAAAAAAATAAAGGTTTAATGAAAAATAAATTAATTAAAGAGTTAAATGTAAAGTATGATAATCAAATTATATGTGTTAAGTAATATTTTACATTAAAGCAATTAAAATGGAGACTATTCAAAAAAATAAGGGTAGAGTTTTTATAGGTCTTGACATTGGGACTACTAAAATAGTATGTTTGGTGGGCAGGAAAAATGAGCATAATAAATTAGAAGTTTTGGGTTATGGAAAATCAAAATCTTTAGGTGTCAAAAGAGGAGTTGTTGCTAATATAGTTCAAACCATTGAATCAATTGAAATAGCAGTCAACGAAGCGAAAGAAAAAACAAAATTAGATATTGTTGATGTCGCTGTTGGAATAGCTGGTCAACACATCAGAAGCATGCAACATATTGATTATATAATTAGGGAAGACTCAGAAAAATATATTAACGAAGATGATATAGTTAAATTGGTAAATAATGTTAAAAAATTGAAGTTAGAACCTGGAGAGGAAATTATTCATGTTTTAGCCCAGGAATATAAAATTGATAATGAGTCAAATATTCTACAACCACAAGGAATGTGCGGAAGTAAACTTGAAGCAAACTTTCATGTAGTTGCTGGACAAATTTCAGCGATGAATAATATTACCAGATGTGTTCAAGATGCCGGGTTGAAAGTTGCCGATATACATCTAGAACCCCTTGCTTCATTAGAGTCCACTGTAACTGAGGAAGAGAGGGATGCCGGTGTAGTTTTAGTTGACATAGGAGGGGGAACAACTGATATAGCAATTTTTAAAGATAAAATAATTAGACACACAGCAGTTATTCCGTTTGGTGGGAATATAATAACAAATGATATAAAAGAGGGTTGCTCTATAATAGAAAAGCAGGCTGAACAACTTAAATTAAAATTTGGTTCCGCTTTACCCTCTGAAAATAATGAAAATGAAATTGTGTCAATACCTGGTCTAAAAGGTCATGATCCAAAAGAGATTTCTTTAAAAAATTTATCTAAAATAATCAAGGCTAGACTTGAGGAAATATTGAATGATGTAAATAAAGAAATAAAATTATATCAAGATAGTAATCACCAAAGAAATAAATTAATCGCAGGTATTGTTTTGACAGGTGGAGGGGCAAATTTAAAACATATAAAACAACTATGTGAATATGTAACTGGAATGCCAACCCGTATAGGATATGCAAATGAGCATTTGAATCATACTTCGCCTGAAGAATTATCTAGTCCAATCTATGCAACATCAGTTGGACTAGTTTTAAGATACATGAATAATAAAAAAATGATACCTAATCTGGATGAAAAAAAAGATTTAAAAAACATTGAAAAGGATTTTTTTGGTAAATGGTCAGAAAGATTTATAACTGGAGCGGGTAAGCTGGGTTCTCTATTTGCAAATGAAAATATTGAAGAAAAAAATAATGAAAATTAAAAATTAAAATTTATATGAAATTAGAAGATTTTAAAAATAACAATTATAATGAAGAAAACTCCTCAGATGAAAATTATATTGAATTTTCACAGGAGTTAGATTTTGAAATGAATACACCGGATGGTATGACTGAAAAATCTGTAGAGAAAAATATTGAAAAAGACGACTCAATTGTGGAATTTGATTTGCCTAAAAATCAATCTTCTTCAATTAAAGTTATAGGAGTTGGGGGTGGAGGAAGTAATGCTGTAAATTACATGTTTGAGCAAGGAATCCAAGGTGTAGATTTTGTAATTTGTAATACTGATGCTCAGGCAATGGATAATAGTCTTATTCCTAATCAAATACAACTAGGTATAAAATTAACTGAGGGCTTGGGTGCAGGTGAAGATCCTGAGGTAGGAGAAAATTCAGCATTAGAAAGTATAGATGAAATAAATAGCATTTTAAAACAAGGAACTAAAATGGTTTTTATAACCGCTGGAATGGGAGGGGGAACAGGAACAGGAGCAGCTCCTATTATTGCACAAAAAGCTCAAGAGTTGGATATATTAACAATTGCAATTGTAACAGTCCCATTTTCTTTTGAAGGTAAAAAGAGGATGCAGCAAGCTCAGCTTGGTATTGAAAAAATGAAACAACACGTGGACTCTTTAATAGTTATTAATAATGATAGATTAATAGAAATATATGGTAAGTTGGGCTTTAAAACAGGATTTGCAAAGTCGGATGAAGTTTTAACTGTTGCTGCTAAAGGTATCTCTGAGGTCATCACTGTTAAAGCTCAAGTAAATATCGATTTAAATGACGCTAAAACTGTTCTTAAAAATAGTGGAACAGCAATAATGGGATCAGCTAAGGCCAAGGGAGAAGATAGAGCAATTAATGCTATTAAAAATGCATTAGATTCACCTTTACTAAATTTAAATACTATAAGAGGAGCAGATAAAGTTCTCTTACTTTTGATGTCAGGAAATGATGAAATAACTTTTGATGAAATTGGAGAAATTAATACTCACATACAAAATGAAGCTGGAGGTGATGTAGATATAATAATGGGTGTTGGAGAAGATACGAATCTTGATGAAAATATTAGTGTTACTATTATTGCTACGGGAGCTTTTGGAACAAACATTGATGTTGTTTCTAAAAGTCCTAAAATTATTGTACATGAGTTAAATTCGATTAATGAAACAAATTCTAATGTGGAAAAAATTAGTAATTATTCAAAAAATGATTTTGACTTTGAAAAGGAACAATCTCTAGAAGAGCATGGTGCTTTGGAAGAGAAAGTATTTGAAAAAGAAAAAGATATTGTAGAAGAACAAAGTACAGTAGAAGAACAAAGTATAGTAGAAGAACAAAGTATAGTAGAAGAACAAAGTATGGTAGAAGAACAAAGTATGGTAGAAGAA
>CEUK01111449.1_pt1 | contig 31021 bp, 26 predicted proteins | sample 356451 | NCBI WGS metagenome assembly CEUK01 (sample SAMEA2622843, study PRJEB7988) | marine metagenome | isolation source: saline water (ENVO:00002010), including
TCTTGGCCTAATAAAATTAATTTAATAAGTTGTTTAAAAGATCCAGAATATCAGAACTTGCCAATAATTAACACATGGCAAAAAGAAATATTTTGTGCAGGTGAATATAATGACTACAATATCTATAACAAATTTGAAAATATAGATAAAGTTAAAAATCAACTTACAAATGATGATTTAGAAATTACAAAAAACCTTTTTACTAATAGAGAAAATAAAAACTACTATAAATTACTTGACCCAAAAGGAAATCTCTTAATTCTAGGAGAAAGTAAATTGAATCAAGACATATATTTTTCTTTACTTCATTATAATTTTGATTCTTTATCTTGGATACTAAATCTTATTAAAAAATTAGGCAGCAAATCTTGCAAAAACTTTGTTCAGTTATGGTGTGATTATAATGAATATGCAAACTTAAGAACGATTTTAAAAAGTGGATTTGAACCAAATGGCCCTACTTTCAATAGAGGAGTTTACATTTTAGACAGAAAAAATGTGTCTAATATTTATGCATTTCCTTCAATGTATCATCATGATGCTTTCTAAAATAGAAGATATCTTAACTAGACTGTTAAGTCTTTTTATCATTTTAATAATTTCGCCAATTTTAGTAATAGTTTATTTATTAATAATCCATTTTGATGGACCTCCAGCTGTCTATAAATCAAAAAGAATGGGTTTTTTAAATAAAGAATTTATTTTCTATAAATTTAGAACAATGACTAATAATAAAGATATGTCAAAAAGAGTAATTACAAAACTAGGAAGATTTTTAAGAAGATCTAGTATTGATGAACTTCCTCAATTATTTAATATAATGTTTGGTTCAATGAATTTTGTAGGACCAAGGCCTTTACCGATAGAATCATATAACACAGAACAAATGAAAAAATATAAATTACTCAGATTGTCAATAAAACCAGGTTTAACAGGATTATCACAGATAAATACATTAGGCAAACCAAGAGCTGTTGATGATAAACTTAAGTATGATATAAAATATATAAAAAGAAGGAATATACTATTAGATATTTTCATCTTAATTAAAACTATTAGTATTTTATTCAGAAGATTTAAAGTGAATACAACAGGGAGGACTTTATAATATGTTTTCAAAAAAAGATAGGGTGCTCTGTATAGCACCACATGCTGATGACGAGACTTTAGGTTGTGGGGGATTAATTTCTAAATTAAATCCAGAGAAAATAAATATTAAGGTTTTTGTAGTAACTGGAGCAGGAGAATTGAAACATCCAATTTTCCCTATAAATACATGGGAAACAGTAAGGTCAGAATTTAAATTAGCAATAAAAGAACTAGGCCAGCCAAGCTATGAATTCGGTAATTTACCAGCAGCATTATTAGACCAAATACCCACTTATAAAATAAATCAATGTATCTTTGATATTGTAGAGTCTTATGATCCAACCGTTATCTTGATGCCTTTCAATAATGATTTACATAATGATCATAAGATTATTCACAATGCAACATTAGTAGCCACTAGACCTTATTTAGAGAAAAACGAAAAAATAAAGCTAATTCTAGAATATGAAACTCTTTCAGAAACTAATATTTACAATCTAGATAATCAACATATATTTTTGCCAAACTTTTACGTAGACATATCAAATACATTAGAACAAAAATTAAATGCATTTAAAAAATATAAAAGCCAGAAGCAATCAATTAATCAACCAAGGAGTTTAGAGGGTATTAAGAGCTTAGCTCGTTATAGAGGAATAAATATTAACAGAATATATGCTGAGGCATATAAAATTTTATACCAGAAATATTAATTTAAAATAGAAAACAAAATATTATTTATTTGATAATTTTTGAGAATTACAATCAATATGAACAGTAATAGAATTTTTTAGATCAGAGTAAGTTTTCGGTCCTACTCCAATAATTGCTGGTATACCTAGTTCTGAACATCTAATTGCCATATGAGAATTAGAACCTCCATACATAGTTATTAATCCAGAAATTTTAAATCCAAAAATGAAATCATAACCTGGATCTGCATTCTCAATACAAATTATCTTACCTTTAAAATTTTTTGAATCATATTTTTTCTCATTATCAAGGAAAAGTATTTGTGATTCAATACTTTTATTTCCAACATAAGTCGGTTTACATTCAATAGATCTATCTAAATATAATTCACTTCCATCAACTATTAAATCAGGCTTATATATATATTTGTACAAATTTCTTAAATTTCTATTTCTATTTATTTCATTATCAAAATACTTTAGGATGTTATTTCTAGTTAATGTCGAATTAATTACCTCTTTAAAATTTAAAACTGATAAATAAGAAAGTTCTTCTCTTGAGTAAGAATTGGTTTCACCCCAATCTGCTATAAGCTCTAATGATGCTGATAAATATTTTGTAAACTCAAATTTAATCCTTTCTCTTGAATCTACAGAATTATATAAATTTCTCTCTAGTTCTTCTAGAGAATTTATATTTAATAATTCTGAAACCTTATTTAAAAAATTCTTCCTATTTTTATTCCAAGATATAATATCTGGATCATCTTCATGATTTAATTGTTTGCTAACTCCTTGATTTCTTTTAATGCCCATTCTGTAATAACAAGGAGACTCTAAATCATAAGAATTTGGTCTTAAATGTCCATATTGTTCCAGTAAAGAATCACTAGTGATAGATTTATCTGCTATGTCTAGTAAATACTCATATGAAACAGTTTTAACAGTTTTATAAAAACCAATTTCGGATTTTCTATCTAAAATTCCAGTATTTTTAGCTGATTTAAATAAACTTGCTACTATAAAACCTCGCCTAGCAGCTCTAGCAAAATCTAAAGTCAAACCGAACCTAATTTTATCTAAATAACCTATTGCTTTTTCTAAATATATATTACTGTCTTTCACCATTCCAGAGAGATTTAAAAGTTTCTTTATAGAGGGTTGGGTTTTTATCTCAATTGGTGTTATTAAGCATCTTTTAGTGATCTTTTTTAAGGATTTTCTGTATAATTCCAAGTCATTATTATTTAATTCATCTTTATATATTATTTCCCATTTTTTCCACTCAAGATCCAAACAAGTGGGAACAATATTGAATTCTAATTTATCATGTTGATGTTTATTAGACATTAATAAAGATAATGCTTTATTTTTAATTTTTTTTGAAAGAGGTTGCTTAATATCTAAAGGAATAAAAGACTCTACACTTTTTCCAACATTGACATATTGACTGCCTGCAACATCAAAAAGTAAGTTCCCATAAACCTTTGTATATCCATCTAGAAATCGTGCTTCTGACCAAGTCTCATCAGTAATAATATATTTATAAATAGAAGAGGATAATTTACTAGGAAATTTACCAATTATTTCAGCAGGATTCCAATCGGTCATAAGACTGAAAATAGTATTATTCTTTTTTAAATATTTACTAATAAAAGAAGATGAATTATTAATTTCTTCAAAGACTAACTTATCTATATCTTCAATTTCATAAGTTTTTAACTTCCTTACTTGAAGTATATAAAGTTGATCATTTTTAATAGCAAACTCAAAATCTAAACATCTAAATTTAAGTAATTTTTCAATTTCAAGAACGCATTCCAATATTTTTTTTAGAATATCTTCTTTTACCAAATGAATTGAATTTCTGGCGATAAATATTTCATCACATTTTTTGCCTGAGGTTACATCAGAGGTATTTACTTCACTCAAGTTAATAACTATATATGGTCCATTATTTTGAATATTTCTACTAAAAGCGACACCTGAATAATCAACATTTTCCAAAAATCTTTGAACTAAAAGTTGTTCATCATCACTGCAATCTTTACCATATGATGAAATAACATTATTTATAGCTTTTTCAATATGTTTTTTATGAAGCTTAATCTTTAACTCACTTTGAAACTTTCCTGCCGCTGTCTCATTTTCATTATCTTCAGCAAAATTACTTGATCTAATAACAATTTCTCCATCTTTAAAATAATTAATTATTAGTTTTATTATTTTTTCATAATCAATAATCCAATCAGCCACTGTAAATCTAACTTGATCCAGAATCTCTCCATTTTTTAATCCAACCCGATTTAATGTTGATAATGTTTCTGCTTTAGTTCCTAAATAATATCTTTTTAAATCCTCATCAATATTTAGTTGACAATATTTACCTGCAATATTATGAGCATAAAATTCTGATCCTTGTTGTCTAATAATTTCTAAAAGATTTGATGTTGAAAAATCTTTTAATTCATCCACTGATATTTTTTTTATCAATTCAATTATTTTATTTTTTGTAGAAAAATTAATCCTTATCAAACCGCACATTTCTGAAAAGGATGATATTGAATTTATTTGAGAACCATTTTGAAATAAATTTATTTTATTCTTTTTATCGGTAACAGTCAGTTCGATTAATGAATTATCTCTTTGAACTCTTTTAAAGATTCTATTACTCCAAGAATTATCTACGAATATTAAATTAACATCTTTTTTAATAGAACTATGATCAATTTTTCTAAATAAAATATCAGCAAATAAAATCCATAAGTCATTCTTTTCAGCAACGTGTGGAAGTGCTAAAGATAATGAGTAACCACTAGCTGTAGTTTGCCAAAATTCATTATGAATAACTTCATAACCCTCAATATTCCACATTTCTGAATACTGGCCTAAAACTACAATTTTTTGACCAAATTCAATTCCTAAATTCTCAAGTTGAATTTCAATTAACTTTGTAGAGTCTAAACCTATTTCCTTGACAGAAGACAATTGATTATCTCTACCCGCTTTAGCTGCAAGTATTATAAGAGTTGAATTATTTCTTGGTAGATATTTTTTATCTTTTAAATCTATAAATAAATCGGCCATCAAACAATAGTATTAAATAGTTTTGATAATAACATTCGAATTATTACATAAAAAAGATATCTGATTATTAATAACATTATCTACAAGCTTTATTTAGGATATTTGAAATTCTTGATGTATACATTTCAAGAGATGATTTATCAATAGTGGGATGGACTAAAAACATTAAACTATTTTCTCCTAAACTTTTAGCATTTATTAATTTTTGTTTAGGATTATTATTCTTCATACATTTTTCAAGATAAATTTCACCACACGAGCCCGAGAAAACAGGAGTCCGTTCTTGATTAAATTCATGTAAAATCCTATCTCGATCCCACCCATCAGATAAGGCTTCAGGAATTAAATAAGCATATAATTTATACCATGCATGTTCAAATGGTGGACTAGGCATGGGTATTCTTATATTGTCACAATTATCTAATGCTTTAGCTATGGCATACGCATTTTCTTTCCTTTTTTTATGCCATTCTGGCAATTTTCTTAACTGCAATTCTCCAATCTTACTTTGAATCTCTGTCATTCTGTAATTTAAACCTAAATTATCGTGGATGTATCTAAATGAAGTATTTTTTGTATTTTCTAACATCTTTTTAATATTTTTGCCATGATCTCTCCAAGAAGCAATCAACTCTGCAATACTCGCATCAGAGGTAGTTATCATTCCGCCTTCTCCTCCCGTAGATAATATTTTATCTTGACAAAAACTCCAAGTTCCAATATCTCCAAAAGATCCAACGTTTAATTCATTAATCCTTGCACCATGAGCTTGTGAACAATCTTCAATTAGCTTCAAATTATAAGTTTTAGCAAGCTTCTTTATCTCTATAACATCAGCTGGCCATCCTCCCAAATGGACAACAGATATTGCTTTTGTCTTACTATTAATCAAGGGCTCAATAGTTTTGGCAGTTATATTTCCTGAATTAAAATCAACATCTGCAAATACAGGTTTCAGTCCTAATACAGATATTGAAGAGGCGGTAGCAATAAAGCTTCTTGGAGTAGTGATTATTTCCTCTTGATTTGAAAGACACAAACATCGGTATGCCAAATCTAAAGCTAATGTCCCATTTGCAAGTGAATATGCATATTTTGTTCCACACCACTCAGAGAATAATTCTTCAAATTTACGACCAATTTTTCCTGTCCAATAATTAACCTTGCCAGATTTTAAGACTTGACAAGTAGCATTAACTTCATCTTCTGCGTAATAAGGCCATGGACAATTTTCAAATATTTGATTTTTTTGATAATTCATTTAATTACTTTAATTTATAATGCTTCAAATATGTTTCTAAAATAATAAAAAATATTAAATTATTCAATTTATCTTCCTAATTTGTAAGTTAAAAAAATAAAGTTAACTTATTTATAAATGCATATATTTATACTTTGTGCAGGATTAGGAAAAAGATTAGGCAATAAAACAAAGAAGAAACCAAAATGTCTAGTCAAAGTAAATAAAATTTCAATATTGGGAAGATTATTGGAGCAATTGCAAGAACTTGGAATAAAAAAGAATAAAGTTATACTCTGCAGTGGATATCTAAATGAAAAACTCCCCAAAGATTATTTACAGATTCATAATAAATTTTTTGCCAGTACAAATATGGTTTATACCTTAATGAATGCATTTTTTAATATGGAAAAAAATTTTTTTGATAGAAAAGAAGATTCTCTGATTATCTATGGAGATTGTTTATACGATATAGAAATACTAAGAAAAATAATAAATTATGATTTTCTTGAAGAAGATATAGCGCTACCAATTGATAAAAAATGGATTGAACAATGGAGATTGCGTTATAAAAATCCCTATGAAGATGCAGAAACTTTAATTTATGACTTAGATAGTCAAAAATTGACCAATATAGGAGAAAGAACTTTTAAACCAGAAGACTATATGGGTCAATATATGGGAATATTAAAAATTAAGGGGTGTTCCTTAAAACTATTTGTCGAAGAATTCAAAAAATTATCACAATTAATTAGAAATAAAATATCAACCACTGATTTTATTAATTTAACTTTAAAAAATTTATACTATAAAGTAATACCAATTACTTTAGAATGGAGTGAAGTTGATAATTTGAAAGATCTTTCTGTAGCAGAGAAAAAATTTTGATATGCTTTATATCACAAAAACAAATATAGATCAAAAAACAGCAAGAGCTAAACATGTATCTTCTTTAATAAAATATTCAAAATATCTAAAGAAAGATATAGTATTTTTTTGCAAATCGAAAGCCAATAAAAATAAAAAATTTTTTTATTTAAAAGTAATCTTAAAGATAATAATGCATCCAAAAAGAAAAGTTTATACCAGAGACCTCGATATAGCATTTCTTGTTTTTCTTCTTAGAAGAGAAGGCACACTTGAAATACATCAATATGGTTTTATTAGAAAACACTTAAATCGTAGTTTTTTACCAATTAGAAGAATTATTTTTTCGATTATAATTAATTCCTCAAATATATCTATTGTCGTCCTAACAAAAAATAGTTCAAAATTCCTAAGGCGACTTTTTAAATCAAGAATTAAAAAAAATATTTTTATAATAAAAGATGCAAGTGATAATACAAATAAAGAATTTAAAAAAATAGATCCTAAATATAGCAAAACAATTAATATTGGATACAGTGGGTCTTTTCTACCTGGGAAAGGGGGTATTGAATCTATAAGAATAGCGAAATATGCACCTCAATTTAATTTCTTATTTGCGGGTCCTTTGAGTAGAAAAGATGAATTACAAATAAAAAAATATAAAAATTGCTTCTATTTCGGTAATCTTAATGAACTAGACCTAAATAAATTTTATCAAGAATGTGATATTTTAATAGCTCCTATAGGCAAAAGAATTTTTCTTGATTATGAGATGAAAAACGAAATAACGTTCTTTACCTCCCCTTTAAAAATTTATGAATATATAGTGAGTAACAAACCTATAATCACTACTGATAGTCCCTCCACAAGGGAATTTAAAAATATAAAAGGTATTTGGAGAATCAATAAAAATGAAATATTGAATGCGAGTATATGGATAAATACTATTTATGAAATCTCAAAAGATAAACTTTTTAGAAATGATGAACTTTTAAATAACTTAAGATCAAAAGAAATTTACAACTGGGGTGATCGACTTAATGATATGGAAAAAGTTTCATGAAAATTATCCATATAATAAACAGCTTAGGTCAAGGTGGAGCTGAAATGACGCTAGTAAGATTAATCAATAATTCTTCTGAGAGTCATTTAATAATTACTATCTTAAAAAATAATTCACTTTTAAATAAAATAAAAAAACCAATAAAAGTAATTTCAATTTTTCCATTAACATTAAAAAAAATTCAACATTTAAATAATCAAATTAATTCATTTTCCCCAGATATTTTTCAAGGATGGATGTACCACGGTGATCTTTTATCTTCATTTTTTGGAATAATTTACAGAAAAAAAATTTTTTGGAATTTACGACATGGAAAAATGTCGTTCAAATATTCATCAAAGAAAACAATTATATTAAGAGCACTATTATCGATCTTGTCCCATTTTATCCCATCAAAAATAATAAGTTGTTCATGGGAAGGTTTATTAATACATAAAAAGATTGGATATAGCAGTAAAAAAATTATAGTAATACCTAATGGCATCGATCAAGAATATAAGAAAAATATTGCAAATTTGAATTTTCCAAAAGAAAGAGAGATTACAATTGCATCTATCGGCAGAGATAACCCTCAAAAAGGGAGATCATATTTTATAAAAATAATAAAAGAATTATCAAGTGATCTAAAAGTAAAAGGTGTTGTTGTGGGTAGAGGGGTTACATCATCTTTAGAAATAAAAAATGCAATTAAAAAACATAATATTCATATAAATCTTTATGAATCCTTTCAAAGCAGCAATGAGATTTTTAAAATGATTGATATTCTCCTTCTTACAAGTAATTTTGGGGAGGGTTGTCCAAATGTTCTAATAGAAGCTATGCAGTCTAGGGTTTTATGCTTTAGCACAGAAGTTGGTGATGCAAAATTTATACTAAATAATGAACAACTGTTAATTCCATATAATAATACTTTAAAGTCAAAAAAAATTATCACAAATTTAATTAATAACCCAAAAGAATATAAAAAAATTATAGAAAAAAATTACTTTAGATCAATTAAGGTATTCTCAACTAAAATTATGGTAGAAAAATATGAGAATGCTTGGAAATCTACTTAATTGCCAACCATCCTTGAAAACAATATGATTTAAAAATAACTTCAAAATCTTTAAATCCAGATCTAATCATATAATCTTCATTTCCTTTGGCACTAAAAGGTTCTAATACCCCTTTAAGTGATCTAGATTTACTTAGAATTTCGCTTTGTGAGTAACCATTATTTAATTTAAATTCATTATAAGATTGAGTTGCATAATCTTGGAATCTGGCATCATTTGATCTAACCTTCTCGAATAAGAAAAAGCCTCCACCCCAATCTAAAGATTCATATATTTTATTAAAAACTTCTTGTCTAACTCCTGGAGAAATAAATTGTAATGTGTAATAGGAAACTATAAATGATGAGGACAATAAATCTACATTTAAAATTGATTCGTTCAAAAAATTAATCTTATCAATATCTTTATATATTCTTTTTTTAGCAATTTCTATCATATCCTCTACAGGTTCAATTCCAATATATTCGATATTTTTTTCTATATGCCTTGACTGAATTTTTTCTATTAAAGAACCAGTTGATGATCCAATATCATATCCTCTTTTAGAAGGCAAATTAACAAAAAAGTCAGAATATATATTTATTAATTGATGTCCATCACTATAATTTGGTACTGATCTCGAAACATGTTTATCAAAATTTGCAGGTACTTTTTTATCAAACCCCCAAGAAGATAACTTATTATCTATTGAATCACCTTGACCAGATTCAGATTTACTCATCTTTTCATTAAATTTTTTATATATTAACAAAAAGATTAATCACAACCAAAAAGATTAATTTATATTTTTAGCAGGCACACCAACAGATTTCTTTTCATTACAAATATCTTTAATAACAACTGAACCTGCCCCAATCAAACATTTTCTCCCAATATTTATACCTTGTATTATTGATGATCCAATTCCAATATGAGTTAGCTCATCAATCCTAACATTTCCTGCGATACTAACTCCTGGGGAAATATGAACAAAGTTTCCTATTTTACTATCATGATCTATCGAAGAATTATGATTAATGATCACCCCTTCTCCAATTTTTGTATTTGGCCCAACAATTGCTCCTGCGAATATTACAGTTCCTGATTTTATTTGAGAAGTACTTGAAACAACAGATGATTTATGGATCAGAGTAATTACAGGAATATTAAAATTCTTTAATATTTTGTGATATTTTTCTCTTAATAATCCATCTCCAAATGCTGTAATTGCAGCAGATTTTTTTTTATTTATTCTTTTTAAACTACTTTCGGTTAAATCTCCCACTACTTCTAAACCATAACTAAGTTTAGCTTTATGATAGGTGTCATCCATAAAATATATTTTTTGGAATTTCTTACTCGAAAGTGCTAATTCTGCAACTACTGTGCCATGGCCTCCAGAGCCTAGAATATATAGTTGTTCAAAATTCATATTGACATTACGAGTTAGTTTACATTTATAATACTAAAATTAATAAGAATAAGATTTGAAGATAGCCATATTTATTGCCGACGAAGGTTACGGCCACGCAATGAGACAAAAAAATATTATTCATGAACTAATTGATCACATACCTTTCGTTGAGATAACTCTTTATGGAAAAGATAAGATAGATATTTTAATTGATGAATTTGGTTCTAAGATTTCTTATGTTGATTTATATAGTTATGTAATAACCATGAAAGATAGTTTAGGAAATTTAGATAATAATGGAACTAAAGAATGCTTCCAAAATTGGTATAAAAAAAGAGAACTTTGGATAGAAACAACTCTTAAAATAATTGATCCTAATACAAATCTTATAATCTCTGATTCGGTTCCACAGGTTTCACAAGTAGCGAAGCAATTAGGTATTAGACAAATAAATGTCCAACATTTTACATGGGATTGGCTTTATTTTTCTCTTTATGGTGATGATGAAATTTATAAAACTCTTAAAAATGATTATATGAAATGGGGTGAATTTATTTTTCCGCCTTTAACTCCAAAAGAAAATTTAAATATGTATCCGCATAAAAGTATAGATTTAATTGTAAATAGAAAATTAATAAGCTCCACATCCAAAAAGAAAGAAAGTAAAAAAGTTTATGAACAAAAAATTATTCTCTTAATGAACAATGGCACTCAATCTTTAACATCCTTAATTTCTAAAATTTTACAAAATTTTCCAAAAAATAAAGATTGGATGTTCATGTTGAGAAGTGAACATTTAAATAAAAATGATAAAAATATCGCACTAGAAAGAGATGATGTAAAAATAATTACAGGCATGTCAAACACTCATTTAGCGATATCAAATGCAGATATAGTTTTAGCTAGAGGAGGTTATAATATACTTAGTGAATTAATAGCTTTAAACAAAAAAAGCTTGATTATAGAAGAAAAAAATAATCCCGAAATTATTAGTAACTTGAATTTAGCTAAAAAATACAAAAATCTAACAATATCATCTCATAAAAATGTTTTTAAGGAACTATCAAAACTGATTAATGAAAAAACTAAACTTAATAATAATTACAGTGATTACCAATTAAGTTGTGCTGGAGCATCACAATTACTTCACCTAATTACTAAATCATTTGAAAGGTTAAATAAAAATTAAAAGATTTAAATCTTTTTAGATAGTTTCATTTCGGGTACAAAAAAGAGCAGAATTTCTCTTATTTCTTTTGAATCCTGCTTTTTTATAGCTTTTTTTAATTGATCTAGCTTTTCTAGTAATACAGGAAGATGTATAAACTTCTCATTAGCTTTATAAATTAACGGATGGCTAGTTTTTTCTGCATGAGCATCAACTAAAAGTTCTTCATATAATTTTTCTCCAGGCCTCAAACCTGTAAAAACGATCTCAATATCACCATTAGGATTATTTATATCTTTTAATAATTGTCCATTCAATTTAATCATTTGCTTGGCAAGATCTAGTATTGAAACTGGCGAACCCATATCCAATAGAAATACTTCCCCACCTTCTGCAAGTGAAGAAGCTTGCAAAACTAATTCGGTTGCCTCTTTTATTGTCATAAAATATCTTGTTATTTTAGGATCTGTAACAGTTAAAGGCCCGCCTTCTTTTATTTGTTTTTCAAATAATGGGATTACTGATCCAGAAGAATTTAAAACATTACCAAATCTAACCATAGAAAAAGTTTTTGAAATATTCTTCGAAGAAGCCTCAAAATCATATGCCTGCAGAATTATTTCAGCAACTCTTTTAGAAGCCCCCATAATATTTGTTGGGCGCACTGCCTTGTCTGTAGAAATAAGCAAAACTTTTTCTACTGAAGTTTTCATAGCAGTTTTACATATTATCAAGGTAGAAATTATATTATTTTTAATTCCTTGTATAGGATTTAGTTGGACAATAGGTACATGCTTATATGCAGCAGCATGAAAAACAATTTCTACGTTATTTTGGCTTAAAATTCTATTGACTAAAAAAGCATCAAGACAAGAACCTAATATGGGGATTACTTTTATATCTGATTCAATTTTTCCAAAATACTCCATGAGATTATAAAGGCCAATTTCACTATGATCAAAAATTATTAAAGTTTTAGGATTCTGTTTAAATAATTGCTTACAAATTTCAAATCCTATTGAACCAGCGGCTCCAAAAACACAAATTGTTTTATTATTGAATTCACGATCTAATAATGACTTATCTGCAGATACTTCATCTCTCCCAAGAACATCTTCAATTTTGACCGAATTTAGAGAAGAAATTTTTTTATTACCGCTGTTAATATCATCCAATGAGGGAATTTGCAGTATTGGAATTTTAAAATCCTCTAAACTGTTTAAGATGAATCTCTTTTGACTTGGTTTTAACGAAGGTATTGCTAGTAAAATTTGATCTATAACTTCTCTTCTCAATACATTTTTTAAATCTCTTTTAGACAATATTCTTATCCCATTGATTTCTCTATTCCAAAGTTCAGGATTATCATCCACAAAATATTTTATCTTCTCTTTTTTGGATAATTTTAAAAGTGAGAGTAATTGAACCCCAGCCATGCCAGCTCCATATATTATAGAATTTTTAGGTTTAGAATCACCTTTAGTAGATAAATTAATTATTACATCTCTTGCAATTAATCTAAAAATCCCAATAGAGCCATTTACAATAAACCAAAACAAAAATAGTTTCTTTAAATTTAAGTCAACCATATTAAATTGGTAATTTATAAATCCAATAAAAAGAGTTATAAAAAAATTTCTAATTATGAGTTTATAAATCTCTTTACTACCTACAAATCTACTGAGGCTTTTGTATTGACCGTTAACTAAGTAAATAATCGTTCCTATTAATGAAAAACAAAATATAAAAAAATAATTTGTTTTTGATTGAATAAAAGAAAAATTATCACCTATTACTAAGAAAAGTGAAAAATTTAATATTAAGAAATCTGAAAACACTAATATTAATTTCCTTTTTAAAGCAGATAAACTTAATAAATTTTGAATTACTGACAATTTAGTCTTTCTCATAATAAAATTATACTTTTTGACTTTTTAAAATTATTACAACTTAATTTTTATTAATTTAAGACAAAAATTAATTGTTTATCTTTTTATAATAAAAATTCAGGTATTATTATTTGATTAAGATTCTTTATATAAAGATATATTAAATGATTGAATTTTTAGAAAATAGAAGAAAAGATTGCCCAATTTGTTTAAAAAACTGCTTACAAGAAATAAATTCAAATTATCTAAATGTTTATTCAGAGCTAATTGCTAATCATCTCAATATAAAAGAATCTTTGATGATAGAGAAAATGTCATCTATGAGATGTAAGAGATGCGACTTAAGAGTGTGGGGTAAGCCATTGAATAAAAAAACACGTTTAACTTTATATCAAAAGATTTTACCTATTCATCCTAAAGGAGATGACTCATCAGGGATCTATTTCAATTATCAAGGTATTACAAAAAAATTAAAAGGAGAAAATAATCAATCCAAAAAATCACGAATAATTGAGGGTTATTTATCTTCTATAAGATTTCAAACAAAGGAAGAATATAAATATTTTGAAAAAAAACTTTTTGAACTACAGTGCTATGAACCAATTAAGGACAAATTAATAGAATTATTTGATAGAGGCCCTAAAGAATTTACTAGACATTCTGGATTTAGAGATACATCAATCACAAAAGATATTACTAATACAATACTCAAAAACCATTCAGAATCATATGAATATGTCGAATATGGATCGCCACATTGGGGGCCAATTAATAGTCATGTCCTAAAATCTTTTAGATGTCTAAATATAATCCCTGATAATGATATTTTTTGGAATAGCGATATTACAGAAATCAAAAAAAATAGTAATCACGATTTTATAAAAGAGAGAGATTTATTTAAAAAAGAGATTAATTTTGCGGAATCTTCTTTAGGATTAATACTGATACTTGACCATTTAATGGAACCATATTTTTTTTTAAAACAATTTTCAGAAAAAAATGTTAAAAATATATTCATTCTTGTTGAAAAAGAGGATCATAAAAAAGGATTACCAGTTCAACACATAACTTGCTGGAATAATAATAGCTTAATTGCTCTTGGAGAATCGCTTGGGTGCAAAGTTAGTTTCCCAGAAATTAATACGAAAAAATACATTTATGCAAAATTTGATTTATAGTTTTAAAATTTTTATATTTTTTATAAAATAAAAATCTTTTAGCTTTAAACATGTTTTAATTAACCTAATAGCTTATTAAACGTTGAAAGAAAAAAAACACACTTTCCTTATAAAATCTTGTAATTTAAATGCAGAAGTAGATATTGAAAACTATTTATTATCATTTTTAACTCCTACTACTCCAGGGACAAATTATTGGGACTCACCAACTGAGGCAAAATTAGTTGGTTTAAGTGAAAGAGAAATCTCGAGAATAGTTTCTCAAGTAGATGAAATTTTAAAAATACTAAAGGATAATAAAAATCTACTTAATTACAATAATGAACTAAATTTTCTAGATGTAGGGACTGGGAATGGCATGGTGCCAAGATTATTATCGACAGTAAATCACTCAATTAATGCAACGGGGATTGATCCCTATCTCCATGGTGGACATAAAACTAGCTGGCAAACAAGCGATAGCAAAGAAAACCTTAGATTATGTCTGGAATTATGGCAAAAACTTTATGATTGCAAAATATCAACTTCCTCAAATGAAACCAAATACCATGAACATAAAAGATTTTTAGATGAACATATAAAAAAATCAAATATAAAATACAATATTGTTTATTGCAAAGCAATAGAACATGTCCCAAATTGGAGTGAATTTGCTGATCAATTATCATCTGTATTAGAAATTGGGGGGGTTTTAATTATTAAACATAGATCTTTTTTCTCTTATTTAGGGCCACATAGATATTCAACAACTGGTATCCCTTGGGGACACTGTCTTCTGAACGAATTTGAGTATAAAAAATATGCAGAAACATTTCATCCTGAGAGATCTAATCAAATGATTGACTTCTATTTCAATGGATTATCTAATCCAAGAATGACTATATCGCAATTAATCAGAAAATTGAATTCGAATAATCTTGATCTCGTTAGTCTTAATTTAACTAAGCCAAAATATGCAGATTATCAATTTAGTTTAATTAACAAAATGCCTTCTTATATTGATCTAATCCTCAAGAAAAATCCTTCACTTTCATATGAAGAGATGACTTCCGGACTAGTTAATATTGTTTTACAGAAAAAAAGTACTAAATAAAGATTAAATACCCTATAGCAATTCATTTTTACCTCTCTCAGTAAGCATATCTTCTAAAAAACTAGATCTAGATTTCTTTTCTATATTTATATTTAAAAAAATCTCAAGATTTATTAAATTAAAAATGATTTTCCAATCATCAAAAAAATATTGCTCTAAATTCAAAATCTTTAGAGATGAAAATTTATCTAAATTCCATAATTCTTTGTTTGATATATGGTATGAATAATTTCTAGTGCCTTCCTTATTTAAAAAATAACTATCATGGCATTGATTTGCATACCTTAATTTAGCAAGTTTCTTTAGAATAAATTTCCCTGTTTTTTTATTAATATTCCAACTTGAATAAATATTTTCAAGACTTAAATTTAAAACAAATTTTACAAACTGAACATCAAGATATGGATTTCTTAATTCTATACTCTCATACATCGAAAAAGTATCCGAATGAGGCAAATTCGTCTCTTGCAAGTGGAATTCGATATTTTGGCAGGAATTAAATCTAAAATAATCCAAAAGAACATTATCACTTCGTTTCATATTCTTCATTATTCTCTTCCTCAATTCTTGCTGGTATGAAAAAAATGAAGATTCCACATTACAATACTTACCAAGACATAAATGATCTGGTACTGAAAGTTCATTATTAAATTGCTCCAAGGTTTTGATACTTGGCAAATATCCAGCTGAAAACTCATCGACGCAATCACCAGAAAGTAAAACCTTAAAATCCATTTCTCTAGCTTTTTTGCACAAATCCATTAATGGAGGCCCACCTCCCCAAGGTGCTGGTCTTCCTGCAAAATCAATATAATCAAATAGTCTTGACAAATAGTTTTTTTTATTTGGATATATATTTTGGACTTTTAAATTTGATTTAAATTCAGTATTAATTAGTTTAGGGATATTCTCAATCTCAGAAGATAGTTTCGTAAAGCCCGTTAAATCTTTATTATGTTCCTCTGCAAAAGAATTGATCAACATCGAATCAATTCCACCACTAACTAATATGCCGACTTTACAGTCTGCATTTAGATGTTCTTTAACCGAATTAGATAAGATTTCAGAGAGTCTTTCTATGACATCATTTTTTGAAATATTAAATGATTTATCTTCAATAAGATTTTCAATACTGAAGTATCTTTTTACTACTTTGCGATCTTTTTCAAAAGTTAAATAATGACCAGCATAAAGCGGTGTTATTTGCTTATAAAAAGTCTGCTCAGGAGTAATATGTCCTTGAGAAAAAATATAATTTCTTATTGCATCAATATTTAATTCAATATTTGATTTTATGTTAATAATAGATTTCAATGAAGAACTAAAAATAAGATCACATTGATCTTGATAAATGAATAAAGGTTTTTGTCCAAATTTATCTTTAGCAACAATTATTTTTTTTGTCTTTGAATTGTATAGTAAAAAAGAAAACATTCCCTCTATCATTGATAGAGTTTTATCTATTCCGTAATTGATAAGTAATTCATAAAGTACTTCAGTATCGCTAGTAGTTGATAAAGGTATATTTTCAGAATAAAGATATCTTCTTAATTTTGATAAATTATAAATTTCACCATTGTATAAGAGGAATGACTTTCCATCTTTTGTAAATGGTTGATTTGATCGAGGATCATCGTCTAATATTACTAATCTATTATGACCTAACATGTAATCAAGTCCAAAATTGATATTTGTAGAATCTGGCCCTCTCTGTTTTTGCTGTTTTAGAGATGTTTTAAAAAGCTCTTTATCATCATCATTTATATTATTTTTCCTGAACAAAGCCAAAAAACCACACATTTTTATGATTTATAAATTTTTTAAATACTAGATTATTACTCTAACGAAAAATCTAATAATTTCTTATTTAAGTAAAATATATTTAATAAATTTTTTATTGAATTAAATATAAATTAAATTTATTATTTTTAATTACAATTTATTTTTAAAGTTTATTTTCTAATAAAAATTTTTATTAGTAATTAATTAGTAAACATAAATAATCGCACAGTTTTCAGTAGGCCAAATACTATATATTTTTTTTTATTTTTTATAATGAAATTATCTTTTGGAAAACTATTCTTTTGAGTGATATATTTAAAACTTTTCCTATCAAAAATAAACATCTTCAGTTTTAGAATAGATTGGTATAGATATATTAAAAAAGCTAATAAAATAATAGTAAATAAAGTACCCAGAGTTATACCTTTTTCATGAGGAACGTATCTATTTTTAAGATATTTTGTTATTTTATTGGAGCTAATTTGAGTTGGATAATAAATATATTTCGAAATTTGTGAGTTACTCTGAAACAATTCTTTTGAGTAATTATTAGATTCTAAAATTTTAACTGCATCTATTAATTCTTTTTTATTAGTAGTTATGAATGTGGCAAATGAATTTACAAATTTATCAGTAGGGTTTAAATATAATTTTCTTTGAAGAAATGGTTCATATGAAATAATCGGCAAATCATTCATTGCTCCTTCAATAGAGGTTGTACAACGATTATGAATCAAAAACTTAGAAAATTTAAAATCATTTTGTACTGGGAGTGAATTAGATATAGAAATATCTTCTAATCCAATAACTGCATTTTTCCAGGCATTATGAGATTCTGAAGGATGTGGTCTAATTCGAATAGGGGATTTAATCCCAGCCTCTCTTAATATTTTTGGTACCAAAAGGATTTTATTAAATAGATTTTGAGACTCGTTTAAATAATCTTTAGATACAGAAATTTCAGATTCCTTTAATTCTCTATTTGGATTTACAAACCCAAATCTTGAGCAAATTAAAATAAACTCTTTATTTTTTGATTCTTTTGCTTTAGATACATTTTTAATTTTATAGGGATCAAACCTTGGATTTCCAGTCTTGATGATTTGAGTTGAACTATATCCTGCTTTTTTTAAAATCTTTGAATGATTATCTCCCCATGAGAATATTCCATCAATACTATTAACGGCAAGAGGTTCATGACTATTTTTCAGGAAAACTTTTACATCCTGTTGAATCAAACCTTCTTCATCAAAAGAAAATACATGCAGTCCATCTTTTTTTGCTTTGAAAAAGCGATTCGCCGAATTCTTTCTTACTCCTTTATCTATATAAATTTGATTTTTAAGAGGAAATATTTTAATAATTGATCTAATAAGTGATTTATGACCTAACAAAACGTAAAAGCCTTCTTTCGCAAGTCTTTCAGATAAAATTTTTTTTCCGGGATATTCTCGATTAAAGTTTTCTATTCCTATAAAAATAATTCTTCTTTTTTCCACTCAATATAATTTTTTTATAAAGTAAATATATCATAAAATATAGAGTTTATATAAAGTTTGAGATTTTGTTCCATTAATAATATTATTTAGAGTTTATATCTTTTGAAGAATTGTTCTCAAGTTTGTAGGCTTGCTAAATCTATTCTCCAATTCACTCCAAAGAATTTCTACTGAGCCTGCAGGGAAATAAGAAATTAAGTTCTGAAGATTTTTATAGTCAACCCTATCTGTTTTTGAAAGTTGAAAGTTAACAGGCACTTCTATACAAATTAAACCTTTACTCTTTGTAAGCCTAAACATTTCGCCAAGGCTTTTATTAGGATCATAGGAATGTTCTTGGCAATGGATTGAGATAGTGATATCGAATTCAGAATCTTTAAAAGGAATAGAATGCATATCAGCACTAATAATTCTTTTTGAAGCAGAAAATAAATCTAGACCTGTAACTTTAGATGTGTTGAATAAACTTTGTATATTATCTATTTCCCTATCATCTCTTGAGCCAATAGAGAGAATATTATCACATTTAATTTCCCAATTACTTGATACATTTTTAACATTTTGAATAAGATTATCTCTAGACATTATTAATCTTTTGGCTGGATTTAAATATATTGTTCTTGATATGCTTTTTTTTATTTGAATATCAATATAAGATTTATAATCATCATTCATCTTATTAGTAGAAATCACCTCAACATTAGGAATATCATCTAAAGTTTTTTCATAGTTACTAGTTATTAAATTAGAAGGAAGAATTTTTGCAGCAATTAAAGATCTTACTTTCCTTAATGTAGCCTTTGGTCCATATTTAATAAAATACTGTCCAACTTTCGTTATCATCTAAAGTTAATAAATCTGTTGAATCCTATCAAGCAGATTAGGAATTGTAAAGTTATTAAAAAAAATTTCGAATTTAACCTAAGCCAGATATTTTGGTCTTAAAGATCTCAATAACATGTTTGAATTTTTTCCTTTAATTTTAATACCTAGTCTCTTAAAATCAATATTACTTGTTCTTCCTGGTTCTACAATCCCAGGAAAGCTCAAATAACTTATCACCAAAACAATTCTATTTCCCATTCTGGTTCTACTTCCCATATGGAAACATGAACAAGTATCAACCGCAAAAGCCTGACCAAATGGAGCTATACATTCAAAAAAATTATTTTTATTAGATAGCTTATAAATTTCATCATCGGATACGCGTAAGTATGGATTTTTAACCTTTTTAATGATCTTTTTTGTTTCGCTTGAACTTAATAAAGTTAGAGGACCATTCTCAAATGTAATATCTGAAAGATTAATAAAAATCTTAACTTGCTTATAATCCTCAGGATCAAGATGAAACAATTGAGATGAAATCATAGTATCATTCTCAATTGATTCAATAATTCTGATATTTCCAATAATAGGGAAGATACCTAAATATCTTGATATTGAGTTAATTAATTTTAAATCAGAAGCAAAATCAAAAAATACGGGATAGTTTTTTAAATCTTCTAATGTCAATAAATCATTAAAAAATTTCTTACCTCCTTTATAAAAATTATTATCCTTATTTTTATTTCTTTCAATTATTCTTTTTGATTCATTGAGTAGGCAAGTACCATATTTTAATTTATTAACGTCAAATGTACAGAACCCAAGCGAATCTTTAATTTCAAAATATGTACTATTTGATTTAGCTAGTTTTTTGGCAATTTTTTTTCTTTCTTTAAATTCTCCTAAGTTGACTATGATCCTAATCTTTTTTAATAAAAATCTTGATATTTTTCTAGGAAATCGTAATTCAGATAGGATTTTCAGATGAAATCTAGACGAGCAAAAATAAATTAATTTATTAATAACTTTTTTTAAATTCTTATTTAACATTTACACTAAAAAACCTAATTCAAATTATTATTTTCAATAGAAAAAATTCCTGGCCACTCTTCCTTGAGAATAATATTTTTAGCATTATCATAAGTTGATACTAAATCTAAAACTTGCTTATAGTTAAAACCTTTAAACTTTTGCTTAAATTTTTTTCTTCTTCGTCTCCCTGATCCAAAATAAAGAGAGTAAGTTACTTTTAATTTATTTATCAATTTACCAATTAGCAGCTGTAAAAAATTACATGTTTTATTGATCTTAGAATAAGTATCTTGATCTACTAAACTTTCTATAACATTCAAAGAAAAATAGCAAAAGCTTTTATCCCTATAATTTCGTATAAAATAACTAATTTTTTCATTATCTGATTTTTCATGTTCTTTTTGATTTATAAAATTAATGAGCGAGTCAAAATCTCTAGCAGTATTAGCAATAAGTAGAGGTATTTCCCACTCATAATTGTCATTTTTTAAAGGTGTATAGTTAATTGACTTCTTGCCCATTAATGATGACTCTAAAGAAGTTGTGCAGTTGTGAGAAATAGTTTTATAAGAAGCAAGCAGCCAAGGAATTACTGAATCACCTGAAGTTATTATTTGAACATTTTTTTTACCTAAGCTTTTAACAAAATCTTTCCATACCTTTATATCTTCTGCAGGGTGGGGTCTAATAATAATCTTTTTATCACGATACAAAACTGCACATTTTGCTATTGCATCCATATACAATTCCATATTTTTCTTTTCCCAAGATTCATTTTTAGCTAAGTCTTCATAAAGTTCCTTTGACATGCTAGGAATATTAGATTTCATTGCATCAGCCAATGTTCTAACAGTTTTTTTAGCATCAAACTTTCCAAATTTTGATGCATCCCAACTATTTTTAAAAAAGTTACATCTACCAAATTTGGTGGGGAAAAATAGAAATTCTCCATATTTTGATTTAAAATGTGAAGCTTTTTTTGAATACGCAGAAACATTCTTTAATAGATCAATTCTTGAGTTTCCAGCACTAAATATTTTTGATTTCGATTCAGGATATTTTTTTGAAATAAGATTTTTGTCATCTTCACCCCATGCAAAAAAGATATCAATTTCTGACAAGCATTTTCTAGATAATTTATAAGAAAAATACATTTCATCACAAATCCTATTCAAGCCCTCCTCATCAATTGAAACATTAAAATGCCCTAACGCTTTTAGTTGCTTTATTTGAGAGAGTTTTGGAACTTGAATACTTTTATGAAAATAAATACCTGGTTTAAGTTTGGGTATTAAAGGATATAAATTTACTTTATGACCAAGATATATTTTGTGACCTCTTTTAGCTGCCTCAATGGCAAAAAGTACTCTTGAATCTAATTCTCTTTGTTGAACTTCAATAGGGAAATAAATATTCATATATACGCTAAAAATGGGAAACGACTAAAGTATTATTATAAAATACAACCTTTAGAAAATTAATACAATTTATGGCAAGCAAAAGTTTGAATAATTTATTAGATATATGGAAACATTCCAAACCTAAGAACAAACTAGCATTTTCTTTAATATGTATACTATCAGTAGTGTCTGGGATACTTGAAACACTTGTAATTTTATCTTTTGTGCCATTCATAACTAATATCACTTCTTCATCCGAGAAAACAGAATACATAAAAATACCAATATCAAATTCCATTATTGAAAATGAAATTAATATAAAATTATATTTACTATTATTTATAGTATTAGTAACAATTTCTGCTTTATTGAGGTTATTGTTTATATATTCTGCTTCTATAAATGCCGCAGATTTAGGATCATCATTAAGTACAGATTGCTATAAATCAATAATACTTAGACCTTATATTGATCAAATAAGTAAGGACTCAAGTAAATCTATTGAATTTATCACAAGTAATGTAACAAGGGCTATTCAAGTCATTATCTCAGTTCAAGTGCTAATAAGTGCCTCATTTTTGACCCTCTCAATAATTTATGTATTAATACAAGCTAGCTGGAAGTCAACTTTGATAATAGTAATTTCAATTTTTACTTGTTACTACATTTTATTTTCAATTTCTAAAGGTGGGCTTTATGAAAACGGGAAGATAGTACAAAATTATTCAGTAAAAATCATAGCTATTGTTAAAGAATCTATAGATTCAATAAGAGATATTATTTTAAGTAATCTTTTCAAAGAATATATCCAAAGATTCAAAAAAGTAGATGTGGAATTAAAAAGAAGGCAAGCCATGGCATCCTTCATTGCGCAATATCCCAGATTCATAATTGAAGCAATAATTTTTATATTAATGTCCTACGTTGCATACTTTTTATCCCAATCTGAATCTCAAAAGGATTTACTTTCACTTTTAGCATTAGTAGCTCTTGGGTTTATTAGGTTGATTCCGGCTATCCAACAAATTTATACTAATTTAAGCAATATAAAAACATATTCTTATTCCTTAGAGTTGATTAATAATTGCTTAAATGAAAAAGCTGAACGCAATATTTTTGTTACCAATAGCAAAAAAATTCAAAGTTTAGATCATTCCTTACCAATCATAAGTCTCCAAAATGTTTCTTTTAAATACCCATTGGGTAAGACTAATGCCATAACTAATTTATCCCTAATAATAAGATCAGGAGAAAATGCAGCAATTATTGGGCCATCAGGATCAGGGAAATCAACGTTACAAGACATATTACTGGGATTACTCCCTCCTGATAAAGGAAAAGCTCTTTATCATGGAAATGATTTAAAGAATCAATCAGTAAGGAATCAATATCACCGTACAATTACACATGTTCCACAAAATCCAATTATTATAAATGCAACAATAGCAGAAAATATTACTTTCACTTCAGATAATTTTCAAAAATCTAAGTTTGAAAATTGTATTGAAAGTGTATTACTTACAGAATTTGTAAAAGCAAATGGCATTAATTATATTTGCGGAGAAGATGGGTGTAATCTAAGCGGAGGTCAGAAGCAAAGATTAGCTATAGCTAGAGCTCTTTATGCTGAAAAAGATATACTTTTTTTAGACGAATGCACAAGTGCACTTGATCAAAGTACTGAAGATTCTGTACTTGATAACATTCTTGAACAGTACAAGAATAAAACCATAATCTCAATTACTCATAAAGTAAGAACTCTTGAGAGATACGATAAAGTCATAGACTTAACTAAATCAAGATAGATTAATTTAAACAATTAAGTTATGTTTTGATCAAATTTTAATTTTGGTTTTGATCTGTATTTAGTAGGGAGACTTGCTATTTTATTAGCTATTTTTTTTCCAGTTTTACCGTCACCAAATCTTTTATCAGGGGGATATTTTTTAATAATTAAGATTCTATTAATTTCTTTCAAAATTGAATTTATAGAGGGCTTTAATAAAACAGTACAATTTTGACCCATTTCCCTCGATATCTGCCTATCGCCAAGAATTAGTGATGGAGTTCCGCATAAACCTGCCTCTCTCAAAAATGATGAAGAATTCCCTATACAAATTGATGCATTTTTAATTAAAGTTACGAATTTTTCCGGCTCTACACTTTCTATGATGTTCAATCGATTTTTTAAACCTATATCCATGTTGCTAGATAAACTTCTAATCTTTTCAGATCCTGCATCAACATTTGGAGATATTAATATAATCTTATATTTATTAAAACTGGAAAGAGCCTTAATCAAATAATTATGAATTAACAAAGTTTGATCTTGTGAATCCGTAACTGAATGTAATAAAACAAGAAAATATTTCTTTGATTTTGCTTCTTGTAATTTTTTATTTGAAATATAATCTTTTTTAAAATCTTCAAATGAAGGAGCATTCTCTACTATATCCATACTAGGACAACCTAACATCCATATTTGATTTATAGGTTCTCCCATTTTAACTAAATTATCAAAGCTTTTTTTACTAGCAGGGAAATGATAATCACTCAATCTAGTTATGGCATGCCTTACTCGGTCATCGATATTGCCGCTTATATCACCCCCTTGAAGATGTATTAAAGGGATATTTTGATAAGAAGCTGCAATTGCAGTTGCCAATGTTTCATATCTATCTGCAATTGTAACAACAAAGTGAGGTTGTGATCTAGCAATGATTTCTGTTAATTGAATAATTGCAAGACCGGTAGTTGTAGCTTGAGATCTTAAGTCAGAACCTGAAAGTAAAAAATTACTTTCATAGCTAATTTTGAAACCATCTTTTTTTATTATTTCAGCAGTATTTCCAAATTTATCTAATATTGCACTTCCACAAACTATGAGTTCCAACTCAAGATCTTTATGTAAATCAATCTCTTGTAAGAGTGACTTACATCTCCCATAATTTGCTCTTGAAGCAACAACAACTAATACTTTTTTTTGCATGGTTATTTATTAAAATGCTTTTTTTCTAATAATTGCCCTGCCTTTACTTTTTGATATAACTTTTTACCTATAAAACTTTCGTAATCATCAGAGGATTCACCCATGCCATTTGATTTTATAGATTCCAAATGACTTAATTTAAGTTCCTCATTTATATCTATATCATTAGCATAAGCCAATGATCGAGAAAAAGTTTTTTTCATAGATTGAGAGATTAAGCTATATTTTTCAGATTTTATATTTAATATATCCTTTTTAAACTTTACAATTTCTTTCCATTGAGGAGGCTCCAAAGATGATTTTGAATCTGGTCCAAATAATCTTTTATCAAAGACTATATGGGCTTCAAGAATATCAGCACCAGTAGCAATTGAATACTTAGCTATCGAAGTCTCTCCACTGTGATCAGATACACCTACCCCAATTCTATTTCTCTCATTCAAGAGAGATAAATACCTTTTATTATTAAAATCCTCAGAACTTGATGGATATTTTGATGTACATTCTAAAACAGATAAATTATCAATTTTCGATTTTATATGCTTAACTATTTCGAAAATGGAATTATCGCAAAAACCGTTAGAAATAACCATATCAAATCCATAATCCAAAGCCTTATTAAGTATTAATTTATCAACAACCTCTGCACTTCCTAATTTAACTCTCTTTAATCCCAATTTGCTTATATTGTCAAGAGCCTTCAAACTAAAAGGAGTGATTAAAAAATTTATATTTTTTTCTTTAGCATGATCAATCAATTTTGCCCAACTCTCCATTGAGAAGCTTGTCCTTTCCCAATATTCGTATCTTGAATTATCTTCGTAAGAAAAATTTATCCTAAATTGTTCATTTTTACTACTCTCATATTTTGGGTCATGCATTTGAAATTTTATCGTGTCTATATCCAAAGATTTTGCTAGATCTATATATGAATGAGCGATACCTAAACTTCCATCATGAGCTAAACCAACTTCAGCAATTAGTTCAGTCATAATTTTTCCTGTTATGAAATAAATATTTTTAACATATCACTTTATGGATATAAAACAAAATTAAAAAACATCTTAAGTATCCATGTACTATGTCATAATTTGATAATTTTTTCAGTTCTTCTTTTTAAAATATTTGGTACGTCATATGTATATAAACAAGTATCAAAAAATTCATCATATTTATGTGAATTAAAATCTTTATATTCATCATGACCGACACATATAAAAACCAATTGAGGCCTATTCGTTAGATCTCCCTCTAGATTTTTTAATCTTGGAGTTTCTTTAAGACTAATATCTGCAGTTTTATTAACTATCGGATCATGCCAGTAAACTTCTATTCCATAATCTTTTAATTTATTTATGATATCAATACTTTTGGAATTTCTTAAATCACTGCAATTAGCCTTAAAAGTTACTCCATAAACATAAGCAATATATTTATGCAGTCCTTTATTTGCCTTAAATAATCTTAAAACAGAATCTTTTGCGAGCCATCTTGCAAATCCATCATTAATTCTTCTTCCAGCTGAAACAACTTCAGGAACGTAGTTAAGCTGCTCAGCTTTATATGTTAAGTAAAAAGGATCAACACCTATACAATGTCCTCCAACAAGCCCTGGTCTTACTTCCATAAAGTTCCACTTAGTAGCAGCTGCATCAATAACATCATTAGTACAAATGTTCATCCTTGAGAAAACATGAACACATTCATTTATTAATGCTATATTCAAGTCCCTTTGCGTATTTTCAAGGAGCTTAGCGGCTTCGGCAACTTCTATTTTTGAAGCTCTATAAGTTTCACACTTTAGGCATTCTTTATAAATCCAATCAACAATATTTAAAGTATCAGAATCATCAGCAGATATTATTTTTATTATTTCTTTGAAATTTTTAGAGTCACGTCCAGGAGAAACCCTCTCAGGACTGTATCCAAATCTAATTTTATGTTTTGATAAGTATTTTTTTGGAATATAGCTAAGTATCTCTGGAGCAAATAATTCATTTGTCAAACCAGGGAAAACAGTTGATTCGAGAATAACTAAAATCTCAGCATCTAAATTAATAGCATTTGCAAATGTTTTTGATAAACTTTCTCCAATAGTTCTAGCTGCATTCATCAAGGCAGTTAAATCAGGCTTATTGGAGGAGTCTATAGGTGTTGGAACAGTTACTATAAAAACATTAGAACCATTTATTTTGGAATTATCGTTCGTAAATATTACTTCTCCTTTAAAATCATTTCGATCAAACTCTATTTCATTATTAAAATCTATTCCTTTATTTAGTTCATCAATTCTTTTGAAATTCGAATCAAAGCCTATCACCTTAAATTTGTTATTTTTAGCTAATTCTATAGCTATTGGCAGACCTACGTATCCAACTCCAATAACTGTTATTTTTTTTATGAAATCATAAAACAAAATTAAATCTCCTTTATTCGAATTAAAAGTTTCATGAGATGATCCTTAGGAAATCTTCAGGTAACTCTTTCCCTGACTCAATCATCCAATTAATATAGTGAAAATCGTCTAGTGTATCAATGTTTGGGTACATTTTTGTTATTTGAGCGACTGAATTATTAGAAATAATTTTTTTATTTTTGAGCATTTCTTTTACATTAATACAATAAAAAGCACCATTAAGCATATATACAGGAGGTAATTTTTGTCTTGGCATTTCAGCATTAAATTTATTACTTTCGACAAAAGGTCTTAATTCATTATTACTATTCCTTATTAAAAACATCTTAGTTGGATGAGGCTCTTCAACTTTTGACATAGAAATAACCGTTTTATTATTTTTAATCGAAAAATCTAAAGCTTTTTCAATATCCTTTACAGATCTTACTGGCGCAGTGGGCTGCAGTAAAAGAATAGTATCTAGTTTTGAAAAATATTTAACAATATCAAAAAGAACCTCAACCGTTTTTGTTGTATCCTTACTTAATTCAGAAGGCCTCTTACCTAAAACATTTGCGCCAACCTTTTCTGCTATTCGACAGTATCTTGACGAATCGGACGAAAATATAATTTGATCTATTTTTTTAATTCTCTTAGCTTGTTGAATTGCAATTTCAATTAATGTCTTTTGTCTTATCTTTAAAATATTCTTATTTGGAATACCTTTAGAACCAGCTCTTGCAGGTATTACTGCAATAGTCTGTGTAGAATGCATAATAAAGGCTAATTAATTTTTGCTTCAAATTAATAATACCTCAATAAGAATTTCGTTAAAACGATAGAATTCTATTAACGATATCGACATTCATTGAATGTTTATTACTTTTATCTATTAAAACATTCCAATTTTTTTGATTCAATAATTTGACTACCATTTTAAATTTAGAGGCTTGAGGATCACTAAAACAACAAGCATCTTTATCATTAAAAACAAAGTAACTTTTCCTACTGTTGATACCCTTAGAGTCAAAAGTTCTCAATGCATAAATTTTCCAGTATGAAAATTCTCTATAAACGTTACTAAAATTATTCTCCCAATCACTACCCCAAAAAAAAGTTGGTAAAATTCTATAACTTAGTCGCATAGATCCAGCGTAACTAATCGATAAATCAATTTCTGGAATTAATTCAGATAACCAAACTATTTGCCACCCACCTCCAGATATCCCTAAAAGATTCATCTCTTTATAATCTTTTTCTAGTTCTTTTATAATCCAGTAATGGGTTTATAAAAACAAGGCCAAAGGGTCAGCATCTGGATTATTTTTATCTAGAAAATAAGCATAGTTTTCATGTTGATGTGCTTCGATAGAATTTAAATGAAGATCTCCAAATATTGCAGGAAAGCTAGCTGAACCCTTGTTTAAACAAATCCCTAGCATTGAAAAAGATAAAAAATCACAACCTTTATTATTTGAATTTTCTAATATTTTTTCGTGATAATCAAATTTAAAAGGATTTCCCTGATGGCCCTGTATATAAATATTTAAGCATTTCCCTCTTATTTTACTTTTAGAAAGAATACTTACATTTTTTATCCCATACATCGAAGCAGTAATGATATCTTTATTACTTGATTCGCTAATCTTTGAAATATTAATTACTTTTTTAGGCAAAATTACACGTTTTAATAATTTATTTCTTGTAAGTGTAGGATTCAAATTCACCTTCTTTACTTCCGACAAAGCAAATTTGATATCACTCGTGGGGGATAACCTTTGATTCTGTTCTGTTTTTACTACGCAGCCTTTTGAATATGGATATTCATCGCATATGCTATTTAAATCTGACACGCGCTTAATTATTTGAAAAGGAAACCATTTATACATTCCAACTCCACAACCATAAGTAAAAAGAATAAAGCCTAATAAAGATAATATGAATTTTTTCTCGAACAAACTAATTAACTTTAGAATCATTTGATTCTTATTAGTAATATTATTAAAGTGAAACTACTGAGATTTTAATTAAGTCTTTTGTATTATTTTTTTAAATAAAGAATAACGAATTAATAGCATTATATATTTTATTTAAATAATTAGGTTTTAAACCTGAATGCCATTGCATCAGTTTTATTCCACTTAATTATCTTATAGTTATTATCCTCAAGGAAATCAATTAAATTTTTATAGTTATTATTTGAAAGATTCTTCCACTCAAAGCTAATAATAGGAGGTAGGGTTTTAGTATCCTCAACACTATAAATAACAGTATCATCATGTCCTTCTGCATCCACAACTAAAACATCACAAATAATCTTTTGTTGATTATTAAATGAGAAACAATTAAATTCATTAGCTACAGACGTTAAAGTTCTTGTCTCAACAGTAAGTTTAGAATATCCCTTTGAAGGATTCTTCATTTTTTTTCTATATCTTGTTAAAAGATGCTCTTCATGAAGAGAAGCCCCACCAGAAGAGTTAGGGAAAAGGTTTGGATTAGGTACATACATCGTAGCAGTACCCTCTTTTGACGAAATTGCAGAAAATAAATAGTTTGTTTCTGCACATAATGAACTTGTATTATTTACCAATTCATCTTTTAGTGAAATTTGGGGCTCAATAAATAATATAGAAACATTTTTACCATAACCCTTTAAAAAGTTATGCAAAGGATCACCTATTATACCTTTATTTGCGCCTACCTGTATGATCTTCAATAGTGAATCATCTGGCTTATTGAACATCATTGAGAATAAAACGCCTTCAATAAATGTCTTATCAAACTTTGTTTTTTTACGATAACCATTTGCCTTTAAGATATTAGTTAATTTTTTATGAAAAATCCGCTTCATTTCAAGGAAAGTAAAAAGTTTTTATTAGAGCCTAACATACGATATGATTTTGAACTTTATTTTTGAAAGAGAGATTAAGTTCTTTTAAATGAAGCAATAAGAATAAATATTTCAAACTTTTTATAAATGTAGCCAAGCGGACTAGAACCGCTGCCCCCGTCATCCCATGCAGATTACTAATCAATCTATAATAGGGTTTTGCAACTATTTTCACTGATTAGCTCGCACAATAGCTAACAAAGAGAGCAATATTGATAATGCCTGATAGAATACTTACTTTTGTTCTATTTTAGTGATTATCAAATAGGTTCACCTTAAAACTTGCTTTTTAATAAAGTAAGCTAAAAATTTTTAAAATCATAATTCTGATTTTATTATTATTCAAAAACTAAAAATTTCTTGTTGATCTTGATAAAATCTTTGATTTC
>CEUK01095589.1_pt1 | contig 30996 bp, 29 predicted proteins | sample 356451 | NCBI WGS metagenome assembly CEUK01 (sample SAMEA2622843, study PRJEB7988) | marine metagenome | isolation source: saline water (ENVO:00002010), including
CTTGGAATGAGGATCATTCCATGCACTTTTCCACCTTTGCTTTCCATTTCAACGTCAACGTGTCCGACACGAGCCGTTCGTTGCAATTTTCTGAGTTCGAGCTCATCACCGAGCAGACCCTCGGTCTGCCCCATAATCGCTCCGATGATGTCCTTGCGCTGAACGGTTCCGTTCACCTTGATATCAGCCTTAATCAAATACTTCATCGCTTTTCCTTGTTTATTTCCTGAATTGTTTCTTCGAGACAAATTGAATCCTCCTTTCGGCCTCCTCACAGTCGGCGCATTTACCCCGTATTGGGGCGCAGTGCAACGATTGGGGATATTTCCCTAACCAAGTGAATGTGATTCAGCAACCTAGGCTAAAGCCTGCACCTTTTGAATCCTATGGATAATTTGAGGAGAAAACGTGTAGTTTTCTTCAAATCTTCGCGTGGGTTCAAGAAGAAGTTCTTCATACGCCAACTCGTGTCCGCTAAAACAGTCCATCGACTTGCTGCGTTTCGCAGCACAATCGAGGTGATGTTACTGGATGGTGTTTTGACACGTGAAGAAAAGCGCCTCATCATTCGCCTCTCTTCTTGTCTGAACCTTGAACCCCATCAACCGGCAGAGATCTATCAGGCAATTATTGACGGAGTTGACACGGAAGATGGAGAACTCCTCTCTGCTGATGAGCAGCATGAGATTTACAAAACGGTCTTCGAAGTTGCAATTATCAACGCCTCTCTTTCCAAAGATGAGTTTCGGGTTATGGCGCATCTGAGAGATATTTTCGCCATCGATGATGAAGAGCATGATCTTGTTGAGCGTGAATTACGAGACATGGTCAAACAACGATTTGAAGATCCGAACATGGTTGAGAAAACACTCAACAACCTTCGAGATTCAGTTCGAGTTGTGACAACACTGTTCGATAATGTTCGGAAAAAGAACCACGGTGAAACGTGATGAAACCAACCTCGTTGGATGACTATCTGGACGGTTTTCCTTCTTTTCCAAAACGTCGTCGTAAACGCTTATCATTTCTGAGACAAGCCTACACGTACGGCGTACCTGGAATGATAACGAAATCCATGACGGATCGTCTTGCATCTTCTGGCCATTACACATTTCATATCGGCACACCAGACCCCGAAATGCGACGAATCGCCTCTTGGATGTTAACCAACGAAGACGACCGTCTGAAAATTGCTAAATTTATCCCAAAGATTTGGAAACGGGGTGGTCGTGAAGACATGAAACTCGTAGGCCTCCTTCTGGCTAATATGTCCAATGAGGAACTCGGGGAAAATGCTTGGACCATTTTACTTCAATTGATTCAAGATCGAGTTTCAATCGAAGTATTTCTGGAAACGGCTGAAGAATTTCTTCGCGGGGGTCGAACGATTCCAGATGATGCTTGGATTCGAGACGCTGCAATGCAGAGCACTGTTTGGGCTCAGCTGATGGTTCTGCTTTTATCATTGGATGAGGAACGTGCTGAGCAACATGCAACGCTTCTCAATGAAACTCCGAAAGGCGGTGAATTGTTTGAACGCATACGCCAACGTCTTCTTCAACGACTATCTTGATGGACTCTGAACCACTCCAACAACCATGGCTGAACGGTTCTTACCAACTGAAGACCCAGTACTTGAGCAGGTCTTATCGTGGACAGTTGAGCGTGATGCCCGAGATGTTCGCCGTTTACTGGAATGGCTTCCTCAAGCACGTTCAAGTCGTGAACGTCAAGCTCTTCTCGACCGTGTCCGAGATTTGCTCGACGAATTGGAGCATGCGATGACGGCCCTTGACGAACTCGTGTGATCTCATGACACTTCTTTGCTTGATCTTAGCAGGTGGAAAGAGCCGTCGAATGGGTCATGACAAGGCAGTTCTGTATGATTCGGTTAACACCCTCTCTCGCCGTTTAGAAGAGAAAGGATGTCGCGTCGTTGTTGCTTGTGGAAGCAATGAACGCAACGTTTTGTTTTCTGCATCATCATGGCCAGATCCTGTTGAAGCAACATCACTTGCAGATGTTCTTCGAATGTTTGCGTTGGAATATGATGAAGAAATCCAACTCTTTCCGTGCGACATGTACAGGTTGGATGAAGAAGCCATCAACGCGGTTCTTTCCCAATCACCAGGTGTTCCAGTTGATATCGATGGTTGCGAACAATACACATTGACACGAATTCCAAGAGCCTACGATTTTCCAACAGTTTCGAGTCTGAACGAGTTGTTTGTAAATTTGAATCGAAACGATATGGGAATGCTTGGAAATCGTCTTGAAAATTTCAATCATCCAATACAAATTGCTGACCTGAACAAATCAAATCAATGACCGATGGGTAAAGTCGGTGCTCTTCAACCTGAATACGCCTTGCAAGTTCAGATCGAGTGTCCGAGTCAAAAACTGGCACTCTTCGCTGGGCAAGAATGGTTCCAGAATCCATTCCAGCATCAACAACATGAACGGTGCATCCACTTACCTTCACTCCAGAGGCAAGAACATCAGTATGTGCATCTGCGCCTGGAAATGCTGGCAAGATCGATGGGTGGATGTTGATGATGTTTGGAGCGAATTGTTCAACAAAATCGCTCGAGAGTAAACGCATGTATCCAGATAAAACGATCAGTTCAATTTCATACTGTTCGAGTTGTTCGATAATTCGCAATTCCTGCTCTCTTCGGCGCTCTTCAACAGGAAGTTGACGATTGACGATTTCTTGAATGATTGGAATTCCGTGACGTTTCGCAACCTCAATTCCGCCAACATCTTCCTTGTCCGTGACACATACAACAGACTCGTGTCCACATTCATTGCTTACTTGGTGGTTGAGGAGGGCATCCATTCCAGTTCCCGAACCCGAAAAAAAGACAGCAATCCGAATTGGATTTGATGACGTACCTTTGCGCATCATCAAATGTTTCCCATCCATGTTCATGCGAGGCGTAACTTGATTTCAGTCCTTTCGATTCATTCAGCCCCCCCATTCCTTATGAGTGGCAATCCATAGGCCCATCATACAGGAAGTGAGGTTGTGGAGGGGCATTCCGACCAAAACCTAACCACAATTTCTGATTTTGAGCATCTCTCGGATGAAGAGATTCTTGAAGCAATCCTCGATCTTCACAAGCCATCAAAGAATCCAATTGTTCGATGGCTTTGGACTGCACTGGGCAGTATCTTTGTTGTTTTTGCAGCCATTGGAACGATTCTACCTGGATGGCCGACAACATCGTGGTTGGTTGCTGCAGGGTTTTGTTTTGGCCGATCATCGAGTAAGATGTTTCAATGGCTTTTGACAAATCGATTGTTTGGGAATGCGTTGCTTGAATATTACAAAGCTGGACGAGCGTTGCCCCTTCACTCAAAGATTGTGATCATTGGAATCATTTCATTTGTTTCAGCATGTTCAATCTATGTCGTTACGAAACTTGGTGATCCTGGATTTGGTCAAGCGACAATCGCAATCGTCGCAGTCATAGGAATTTGGTTTGTAGGTTGGAAAGTTCCAACCGTGCAACTCCAACCTCAACCGAACTAGAGTTCTTTGAGATGCGATGCAAGACGATTTGCAATCGATGTACCAACGTCTGTGCATGAAGCCGTACCGCCCAAATCGTAGGTCAGCGAGGTTCCATCTTTGAGGTGCTCTGCAACGCTTTGATCGAGAATGTTTGCCACATTCAACAAGTCGTCATCGTTTGAGCGACGAGCAAGCCAATCCAACATCATTTGAACGGAATTGATGCTTGCAATCGGGTTGACTTTGTTTTGGCCGGCGTGCTTTGGTGCCGAACCATGAACTGGTTCGAAGAACGCATGATGGTCGCCAATGTTTCCAGAGGCAGCCATGCCCATTCCACCTTGGAGGACCGAAGCAAGATCGGTAGCAATGTCCCCAAACATATTCGATGTGACGACGACGTCGTAGAATTCAGGTGTTCGGGTCAACCATTGTGTAAATGCATCGATGTATCCGTAGTCCTTTTCGACATGCGGATAAGATGCCGCAACATCATCGAATGTTTTGCGGAAGAGTTGACAACCTCTTGTAACATTGCTCTTATCGATGCACGAAACTCGTGCCTTACCATCGACAGGAGCACCATTTCGCGTATTGCAGATATCAAAACCCATTTTGATCAATCGTTCTGAGCCGTGCGAAGAAATCGGTCTTGGATCGTATGCAATTTCGCCTTTGAGTCCGGGAAATTCGATTTCAGGAGGTTCATATCCTTCCAACCCCTTTGCCCGTTGGGCACTTCGATGAAGGAGTGAGTGATACAATCCCTCTGTGTTTTCTCGGAGGATGACCATGTTGACCATGTCTGGGTCCCAAATGTTTGTGAAACGTCCATGCACTTTGTGAGGGACGCCTTCATAGAGTCGAATTGGGCGAACGTTGGCGTAGAGATCTAAGCCACTACGCATACCAAGAATCACGGATCCTCCAGCCAAATCACCATTTGGGAGGCGAGCACCAGGATAACCAATTGCTCCCATGAAAATCGCATCCGCATCGTCTCTGCAGAATTCGAAGGAACCTTCAGCCCATTCTTCGCCTGTTGCGAGATAATGCTGGCCCCCACATGGAATGACGGTTTGTTCAAACCCATGATTTGTGTGTTCCTGAATCGTGTCTAAGATTCGTTGCGCCTCGACCGCAACTTCCTTTCCCGTACCGTCGCCGGGGAGTACAGCAATCACGTGGTCGCTCATGGCACTTCGAGACGCCAATAGTACATGAAGGAGACCCATTTCTCCTATCGATGGTCAATGGCGGAATAGCCTGTGGCCGGTAAAGAGCATGGAAATTCCAAGTCGATTCGCAGCATCAATCACTTCTTGATCTCGAATCGAACCTCCAGGTTGAACAATCGCCGATGCGCCCGCTTCTGCAGCTTGTTCAAGACCATCAGCAAACGGGAAGAAGGCATCGCTTGCGAGGACTGAGCCTTTTGCTCGTTCACCAGCACGTCGTGCAGCGATACGTACAGCCTCAACCCGGCTGGTTTGTCCAGGTCCTATTCCAACTGTCGCAAGTCCTTGCACCATCACGATTGCATTTGATTTGACTTGTTCACAGACTCGGACTGCAAACTTCATCGAATCGATTTCTTCTTTCGTAACTGCGCGCTCTGTGACTGTTTTTGCCGAAGCCCAGTCAATGATTGGGGGCTCTTCGGTTTGCACAATCCACCCACCTTCGATTTGTTTCAGAATACGCTTTCGTTCAAGAGGTGCAAGGCGGTCGTTTGGTGATTCGATGGTGAGCAATCGTCTGTTGCCTTTTTGCATAATGAAGTCTTTCGCCTCCTGCGTATAAGCTGGAGCAATAAGTACCTCGATGAACAATTCAGCCATTGCTTGTGCAGTATCAAGCGTTACAATTTCATTGAAACAAATAATTGAGCCGAAAGCGGATTCTGGATCACTTGCAAGTGCATTCCTGTAAGCATCCACCTGGCTTGCAGCAAGAGCGACTCCACACGGATTGTTGTGCTTTACAATGACACAAGCATGAGGTGTTGCAGGCCATTCATCGGTCGAAAGTGAACGACATAATCGAAGTGTAGCATCTGCATCGGAGTAATTGTTGTAGGACATTGCCTTACCACCTTCAACGTGAGCAGTCACCAATGTTGAGTGACTGCCATGCGCAGCATCATCAACAAAGATGGCAGCGCTCTGATGCCCATTTTCTCCATAGCGCAACGTCTCCATCTTGGTGGATGAAGCAAGCAACGTATTGTGGTATCGACTCGATTGTTCTCCTATGGAATCAAACGATTCAGGAACATCGTTCCATCTAGCATGAAGTGTGTTTGCAATGGCAACATCATAGGATGCGGTATGCTGGTAGGCTGTGAGCGCCAGTTCCTGTCGCCGTGAAATTGGAACACCCGATGGGTCTCCTCCTGATGTCTGAAGATCTGCGATGATTGAATCATAGTCCATTGGGTTGCAACAAATGATGACATTTGCATGATTCTTTGCTGATGCTCGCACCATTGTCGGACCTCCAATGTCAATCATTTCCAAAAGCGCATCTTTGTCGAGTGGCGGGTCTGCAGACGCTGCTGCAACGAATGGGTAAAGATTGCACGCAACCAACGAAATAGGTGTATATTGAAGATCTTTCATTCCTTGACGATCCTCTTCTTTTTGCATTCTTGCAAGAAGGGGGCCGTGAATCGCAGGATGGAGTGTTTTGACACGACCATCAAAAATTTCAGGATGTTGCGTAACATCCGATACGCTCACCACTTCGAGTCCAGATTCCTTGAGCTTCCGTGCAGTACCGCCTGTTGAGATCAACTCAAAACCAAGATCAACAAGCGATGTTGCAAATTCGACGATACCAGTTTTGTCCCATACGCTGAGAAGTGCGCGAGGTTTTCCCGAGTCCATGATTGCACCCGTTATCGCCCTCTAGTATGTCTTCGTTATCAAGCATGTGATGCGACCATTTGCTCAATCGCCACGGGAGGAGATGACTTGGTCGACACGTAGTAGGCCACAAGCGGTCTCGACTGCAGCCTGTAAGGCGTGTGAAATCGTGTGAGATGAAAGCAAAACACCTTCGATTTCACCAATTTGTCCATCTTTACAGACGCCAAATCGATCTGATTGATTTCGATGCGCAGCTCGCAATTGCAACAACGTATCGATTTGCTCTTCACCAGCATTCATCGCAAGCGTGCTTGGAATCGTTTCAAGGGCGCGAGCAAAACCTTCGATTGCCAAACGCTGGCGTCCAGAAACAGATTCTGCGATCTCGCGTAAGTTGAGTGCTGCAGCAGTATGGAACGAACCACCACCAAGGAGTGTTGCTGGGTCCTCGATGACGGATTCAACCGATCGAAGCGCATCGTACATGGCTCGAATGTATTCCTCTACGGCTGCACCTTGGCCACCACCGACGTCAATGGTTACGAGTCCAGATGCAGGGCCTGCCTCAACGACAAGTCGCGTACGACGTCCATCCTCGTGTTCCGAAACTTCAACCAGTGCAGATTGAATTGAACCAAGGCTCGCAGACGCAACATCGTCAAGATGGTTGATCAACGTCGCACCGGTCGCTGCTGCAACATCTTCAATGCCATCATCTTCCATCATTCCTACGAGGAGAATCGAGTTGTCAATGCAAGCATGTTGGATACGGTCATCGACTTCTTTTGAAGTGAAGATTGCTTTTACACCCGAACGCGTCAAGACGTCAATCTTTTCCTGAATCAGTTTTTCTTCAGCATCCAAAAATGCAATCATTTGATCGGGGTGTTCAATTTCAATTTCTGCATCACGCTTTGATTTTTGAATGGTCAAGGGACATGTTAATGCGAGGACTTTCGAAGGTTGTGAAATCTTTGGTGTCCGTTCAGAATCAAATTTCTTATCGATAACGATGCCTCGAATCAATGCAGTTTCTTGAAGCGAATCGTGACCACGCTTTGTCATTCGAACATGTTCAGCACGGACGGGCCGACCACTCTCTTTCACGGTCATCATAGCATCAACCAAGAGATTCGCAAGATTATGGCCCCCCACATCTGCAGATTTTCCAACCATTGCCGTCTTCGCAACTGCGCGAAGAGCATCCACATCAACTTCGGTCATCGACCGCTCATCGAGGACGTCGAGTGTATGCTGCATCGATTGTTGATAGGCTTCGACCAAAGCCAGTGGATGCACACCACGTTCGAGCAACCGTCCCGCTTCTTTCATCAATTCGCTTGCGAACAAAAGACAACCAGTTACGCCATCCCCACACGCATTTTCTTGCGATTCAGCCAATTGCACGAATGCTTTCGCAGCAGGGTGTTTGACGAGTAAATCAGCGACGATTTTTGCACCATCGTTGGTGATAGCATTTTCACCGTTTGTCTTGTACATCATCTTGTCAAGACCATTCGGTCCAAAGGTGCGTCGAAGAATGTCACCAAAGGCAACTGCAGCACCTACCAGTTTTTGTGTAACTGCGACACCACTTGTAACCGATGTTGTCGGCCGAACGATGACGACTGGCGCACGTCCCGAACCATCGTCTTGTTGCGCCATGAATCTCGCGAGCAACCGTTCCTCAAGAAGTCTCCTTCTCAACGGCGACGCCCTTTACGGGTCTTTTTTGATCGTCCATGCTGTTCATAGGCACGGCTTTGGTATGCTCTTCGGTCTTGATCATCGCTCCAAATTGAGTGTTCTGAGATGTCGCCTGAATCGGGCATATCATCAATCGATTCGATGGTAAGGCGCAAACCTCCGAGTTGATCTTGCAAAGCTCGTACGTTATCGCCTCCTCTTCCAACCAGTGTAGAGATCATGTTTGGTGGAGCATAAACAGTGGCTGAAGCATCGCTTGTAAATTGAACACGAACATGAACACCAGCCCATTGGCGAATTGTGTGGATCAACTGTTTCTGTGCCAATTGTTGCAAGGGTTTTCTTTGTGTTGATTCAGATACTGGTACAACTGCAAGTTCAGAACCAAATGCAAACATTTCGTGGGTCACTTTCCCGCTTGGGAATTCGACGACTTCAATGACCGGTCGAGCCAATTCTTCTTGCATTCCCGAAGGAGGTTTCACGGTCATTCGCAATTCGAGGACTTGCTGAATCTTTCCAGCCTCAACGTGCAAGACTGTATCGAGGACTTGTGATACAAGACCCAACTCAACCTTTCCAATGAGTCGTTGAATGGCTTCGAGAGCAGAATTGGCGTGGGTAACGCCCAGTAAACCAACACCAGCAAGACGAACATCAGCAAAAATCTCGAAGTCGCGAGCGCGTCGGACTTCATCGAAGATGACGAAGTCAGGTCGAACAAGGAAGATAATTTCTGCCGTTTTCTCGAGATCGCCTTCAAGTGGTGCGTATTGCGTGATACGGTCTGCAAGTTGCAAATCTCTTGGGGCTTCCATCGTTTTCACCATTGCACCAATATCATCATCAAGATATTCTGCAATGGCTTGTGCAAGGGTTGTTTTTCCTGAACCTGGTCGGCCACAAATGAAAACTCCACGATGATGATTCGACAAACGCTCGACAATCTTTGGATCGAGCTCGTAATCGGAAAGCGATAATTTTGCAACCGGCCGTACAACTGTAATCTCTCGAGCATCTGAGAATGGTGGGCTTGCACAGGTAATTCTCAAGTCACCGAGTTGGAGAACTTGACATCCCTTACGATCAATTTCAAGAAAACAGTCGCTTCGATGTTGATTTTCTTCAACAACTGTTTGCAATGTTTCCTGTAAGGATTCCAAGCGGAGGTTGTCCCACTCGTCATTTCCTTCTTCGAGTTCGATCAATTTTAGTTGACCGATCGTTCCTCGCTTAACACGAGGTGGGCAATCGGCTTTCAGAAAGATGGTGTGAACATCCGATTCCAACAACTGTTCAAGTTCAGAAGGGAGTTCTGGATGTTCCCCATGCTTTGCCATCGGTTCAATCACAAAGCGGAGGCATTTGACCCTTCGCACACTTATGCTGAAGGCTTGCCCGGTTCAAGCATAGCAAAGGTCCACCAAATGTAGGCATTGGTGCCAATGCTTCCAATGATTGAACCGACCAAAGGAAAATCGTAGAAATAGATGCACCAGTAGGTAAGTCCGGCTGTAACGGCAACAAACGCAAGGATGTTGAGAATCCCGCCACTTCGCATTCCGCTCAATTGCATGGTCTTCTCATATCTGGTCGCTCCCCAAAGCAATGCAACGACACATGAAAGGATCGAGAAGGTGACTGCAGCATCAAAGACAGAGTCTTGGATAAACCACGTAGCAAACGATGCAATCGTGACGCCAGCAAGTAGCCAAAGCATAACACGTTCGGGGCTCATGGTTCACCCAACCGACATCATCTCTTCAATTCTCGCGTGTCGAAACGTCCTGAAGACAGCAATTTCGAACGAGCATGTTCAACGCATTTGATGGTTCGAAGAATCGAACCGGTTGATGCTGCAACTGAAGAGCCCCCACCTTGCACGAAATCAAGAAGAACACCTTCAAGAGGTGTATGCGTTGAATGAACCATGCATGGTTCGGAACCATTGCTTTCAATCTCGTACGCTGAATGATTTGCTAATTGAATCGAGATTTTCCCACTTGCACCAAGAATTTCCAGAAGAGCAACATCTTCGTTTGCACCCCAACCAACCTCGATATGTGTCTCAAGTTGACTTGGATATTCCAATGTGAGTTTAGAACAGGTTTGATCCCCGAGCACTTCAGAAATTCTGAGTGGCGTTTGGCCTTTGAGTAAAAATTCGGCCAAATCAATACCATGAATTGCAAGCGAATCAAGGGCATGAGAGCCCACATTTCTGAAACGGCGAGATTTCTTGCAGTATCGAATGGCTTGTATCGCTCCGATGCGACCAGCGTGAATCTTAGAACGAGCATCCTGAATGCATGGGTGGAAACGAAGAAGAAACCCACTTTTCAGCATCTTTCCTTCCTCAATGGAAAGCGACACAAGTGAGGAGGCATGATCAAACGTTGTAGCAAGTGGCTTTTCAATAAAAACATCCACGCCCTGAGAAAGAAATTGTTTTCCGAGTTCGTAATGTGAATCATCAGGTGTAGCGACAATAACCGCATCGAGTTGAAAGATTTCAACCAGAGTTTCTGGATGCTGGTGTCGATCAATTCCTGAGAGTTGAATTGAATTGAGAACGCTCGGATCTGTATCGCATGCAACAATACAACCAATTTCACAATCGGTTTGAATATTCAACAGAGCTTGTAGGTGTTTCAACCCCCACCGGCCACAACCAACAACACCGACTCGTCGCACGTTCTCAGGGCAACCTTCTAGCAATTGATGTTTGGCTTCTCATCAGACTAGCTATTCATAGTAGGCATATTTTGGAAATTCAATATCAAAGGTGACAACATCGGTTAATTCCATGCTTGTTAAGTCGTGAACGGTGATACCTGCTCCTGAGAACGCGTAGATGAAATCGCCCATGAAGATGGTTCGACGAATGTTTTCATCCCCGCCCCAATAGTGGTTGACATCTTCATGGTTGAGCAAGGAAGAATGGTTGACTTCGCCGTGAATGGACATGTTCCCCGTTGTCTCATCAACATTGACAATGATGGCCTTTGAAACATATTCATAGTACCAACCATCATCACTCTCGACCCAACGATACGTTGAGAGTGGAACAGCTAACATCTCTTTCGGCCCCCAATATTGGAAGGCTTTGTGTTCGTATTTGGCTTCGGAATACGACCAGGTCCAACGATGGTTTTCAGGATCATCAACAGGTGAGAGCATCAACGTATCAGCAACCGCTGGTTGCGTTAAATCACTGATGTTGAAGGTTGAGAGTCGTGTACTTGACCAATCAAGCCCCAATCCATCTTCACCAGCGGGGCCCATGCCGATGGTCAGAAGCATATCGTCGTGAAGTGGATGAATGTAGGTTGAAACACCAGGAACTTCCAACTCACCGAGGATTGTTGGTGCTGATGGGTTGGACAAATCGATGGTCCATAGCGGATCAATCTCTTCAAAGGTCACAATGTAGGCACGGTCTTCGACAAAACGAGCAGACCAGATGCGCTCACCTTCTGCAATACCGTCCAAACGACCATATTCGAGGAGGACTTGTTGGTCTGTTTCAGGATTGACGCCACGAACGAGTGTAATGACAGACGACGACATTGGCTCAGGGTCTTCCATCCACCACCGATTCCACTGTCCAACCGTTGTTGCAACACGAAGCACACCTTCGTGTTCTGAGATACTGAATTGGTTCAAGATTTGACCATCAATACGGCCCGAACCGGTGTAGGTTGTTACGCCAGGTACGGAGATATCGAAGGTGTGAATGTTGGTCATATCATCAACATCATCTTGACCCCAGAACCACCACCAATCCCACGCATTTTCTGTTAGGACAAGTGCATCCTGTGAAGCATAAACCATTGGATGATTGCTGAGAAGGTGGTCCGATTCATACTCGAATGTTGGTGAAAACAAGTCAAGGGAGAGAATGTTGGTAAATCCACGGCTGAATCCATCCATTGGTTTTGCAAAGTTTTCACATCCTTCAGAACGCATATCATGTTCGATGATTTGACCATCAATACGCTGATAGATTTTTGGAACAAGATTCTCTAAGGACATGGTTGCGAGAACCTTATTGTTCGCTTGAATGGTTTCGTAAGCGATCATTTCACGGTAGATCTTTCGTTGTGGGTCATCCCATTCAAGGTCATAGTAAGCGTTTGGCAGATTGAGCCAATTCGATAATCCCGGGATGTTCAACCATGAGTGTGTGACGGCTCGAATGGAGCCATCGATCTCCCGCGCATCAACGTTGTACCCTTCCAAATAGAGTTCTTGGACAACTTCAGGAGCGGTTCGATCTGAAATGTTGTACGTAGTGTATTTCGTCATTGAACTAACACGCCATTGACTGTAATCACCGCCCCAGCGGAGGTATTCGTACAAGGCATCTTCCGAATCAATGCTCCATGGGTTGTAACTTGAGAGGACAATCAATCGATCACCACGCAACATCATCGAAATTGGTGAACCCTCGATGGACGTGTTGCTTGCAAATTCAATCTCTCCGTATTCGGGAACGCTCATAATCGAGAGCGTGGAGCCTTGTAATGCATAGATGAAGTACCCATCCGTCTTGATGAAATCAGCCTCATCAACACCCTGTTCTTGATTGTTGGTGCCACTGAAATCCTCACCTTGTGTGCGCTTTTGTGGTTGTGTCGATCCTGATGTTGCAACATCGCCGTCCATTGCACTTTCCGCAACCATTCCATCATCAAACCAGATGCCTCCGTAGTAGTACTGTTCTTCGACAGCTTGCAACAACTGCGTTCGATATTCTTCTGCAATGCTTGCTTTCAGATCGTATTCCATGTCCAAACAGGAGTCGAATTGAACGAGATGAGGTTGTGAAATCGCACGCGTGGTTTTTGTTTTCCAATCTTCAGGTAATTCTGTGACAATTTCCTCACGCACGCTGCCGATGCAACCTGCTGTTAACATCAAGAGTACGAGGCCAATCGACGTGAGAATCCTGTTGTTCATGGACATGTGTAATACTCGTGGGTTATGAATAAGTTGGTGCGTTGTTCGGAAATTGCTTGGACATGATTATGTGTCGTGAGCGGAAGGAACAACCATGCCAGAAAACGTCGAAATTGAACGCCGTTTTCTCGTTGATGGGCGTCAAGAGCGACCATGGACAACAGGTGCAACAGAACGAGTTCATATCAAACAATGGTATTTGGATTCGAATCTACTCATCATTTCAACACAACGTGGTGTATTGATGTATGGAAAGAAGGAACTTATTGCTGGCCTTCAAACATCAGTATGTCAATCACTCAGTGATAATCCCGACTGGGTTGTTCGAATTCGAAAATGGAATACTGCGTATTTTTTGACACTCAAAGGCATTCGAACCGGAGCTGCCGCAACAGAGTACGAGTGGGAAATTGACCAATCTGTAGCAGAGAGCATCATTCAGGATGGAGTTCATCCATCCGTTGAAAAGCATCGTTATCTCTGGAAGGAAGACAGATTGCTTTGGGAAATTGATGAATTCGAAGGTCTTCTTGCAGGACTCATCATCGCTGAAGTTGAACTTGAAAGCGAAGAGATGGAGATCAATATTCCAAGTTGGGCAGGTATGGAATTAACCTATCTCAAGGGATGGTCGAATGCAGAATTGGTCAGAATGATCGGTCAAGAATAGGACCGAATCGCTTCAAGAATTCGTTCGACTTCATCCTCAGTTAATCCATGATGCACAGGAATTGCTACGAGTTCTCTACAAAGACGTTGAGTTGTGGAAAACACCTCTTTTGATTGTGGATGGTCCGCATAGACCGGATGGTGATGACATGGTATCGGATAGATGAGACGTGAATCGATGTCATGATTGTTCATATGTTCAATAAATTGCTTTGCTGAAGTTGTTTGGATACAGAATTGATGCCAAGCGTGATTCGAATTCGATCTGATGCTTGGAGCATGAAGATGCGCATTCGCATCAAGAACATCTGAGAATTTTGTTGCGATTGAACGTCGCTTGGTTAACCAAGAATCAAGGTGCATTAACTGCTTTCTCCCAATTGATGCAAAAACTTCTGACATCCGCATATTGGTTCCAACTTCTTGGGATTGAAGTGAGCCATCTCTTCCATGATCGACAATTGATTTGATTCTGGCGCCAATCTCTGCATCAACGGATGTAATCATCCCACCTTCTCCACCAACGGCTACATTTTTCGAAGGGAAGAACGAGAAGCAAGAAATGGTCCCAAGTGCACCTGCCATGGTTGTGGCACCTTTGTGGACAATCGATGCTCCATGGGCTTGTGCAGCATCCTCAATCAACGCAAGATGATGTTCTTGGCACAAATCGATAAGATCTGTAGTATAACACTGGCCGAATAAATGAACACCAATAACGCCTTTCGTTTTCGAAGTGATTCGTTTCTTCACATCTTCAACATCGAGACACCAAAAATCAGGCTCAACTTCTGCGAAGATCGGGGTTGCTCCCGTCATCGAAACCGAGGTCGCAGTTGCAATGAATGTCAACGAGGGGACAATCACTTCGTCACCCGGACCAATCCCAAGCAGTCGTAATGCTGCGATTAACGCCCCAGAACCACTGTTGCAAGGGGAGGCGTACGCAACACCGCAATAGTTGGCAAACTCTTCTGCAAAGGCTCGACCTTGTGGCCCTTTCACCCAACGGCCAGAATCCAATGTGTTGATGGCAGCCTGGCGCATTTCATCCGTCCAAGAAGGACGGGCCAACGGAATTCGTTCAGGCATGATTCGGCGAACGAACCGACCTTCAAGAGCATGCGCCTTGACCCTTCTGCGAGACGTTCAATTCAAGACCTCGACCGTCTCTGCTCGGCTATGGTGTCTGATGAAGAGCAAACCTCTCCATCGGAATTCGCCTCGCTTGTCGATGATATTCTTGAGCCCACAATTCAGATTGCATCCAAAAAGAAGTTCAAACCAAAGGGACTGTTTCTTGGAGAACGTCGAGACTCAACTGAACCAATCGATATTCCTGCAACAGTCCTCGCTCGACATGCAGCTATGCTCGGTTCGACCGGTTCTGGAAAAACGGTCATGGCTAAGGCATTGATTGAAGAAGCAGCCCTTGCCGGAATTCCATCGTTGATCATTGACCCACAAGGTGACTTGGCTCGTCTTGCTCTCGGAATTGATGAATCTGAACTCCTTGAGAGGGATGGCGATGTTGACCGCAAGCGCAAACTGCTCGAGAACAGCGAGGTACGGATTTGGACACCACTTCGAAGCAAAGGCCTACCGCTTTGCATCGATCCATTCCGAGCACCTCCTGCAGATCTTGACCCTGAAGAGGCCATCACGGCATGGGACATGGTCGCAGCTGGATTCACCAGTCTTGCTGGATACGATGTTGAAAAGGCACAAGGCAAGGTTGTCAAACCATTCCTCTACGAGATTCTTGTCGAAGGAACGCGTTGTGGTCTTGATGTAGGCGATTTCCAATCCCTCGCTCGCGTCGTTCGAGAACCACATCATGAATTCACGCGATACCTGTATCCGCACTGTTTTATCGAAGATGATGAAGGAGAGAAGCCCGATGTTCCAAGTTGGGACGAGGTGATGTTCGAACATCGCCTTACGGATTTTGAAGAACGACTACCAAAGACAACACGGAACGATTTGGCTCGACGCCTTGCAGCCTTTTCCAGCGGTGTGAATCAACTCCTCTTTTCGAATGGCGTCCCCATTGATATTGATTCATTTGTTGAACCGGCCATTCCAGGAAAGATACCATTGAACATCGTTTATCTCAACACCATTCAAGATGAAGCGCAAAAGCAGTATTTCGTCCAAGAACTGTCTCGTGAATTGTACGATTGGATGTTGACCCAGCAACCGGCCGATGGTGAATTGAAACTTCTTTTCTTCATGGATGAAGTAGCACCGTATCTTCCACCACACCCCCGAAACCCTCCTGCGAAAGATCTTATCAAACTCATTTTCAAACAAGCAAGAAAGTATGGCGTCGCTTGTGTCTTAGCAACACAGAATGTTTCCGATGTAGACTACAAGATTCTCGCTCAAGCGAATACGACCTTTATTGGACGATTCACTCAACCGCAAGATGTTGAGAAGGTACGTCATTTGCTCAAGGAGAGTGGGGGCGATCAAGACCTTGTCGCTCAATTACCGACGCTTGGACCAGGACAATTCCAAATGGTTGCTCCCGATGTTGACCCCGCTCCAGTTCCAATTCAATGCCGATGGTTGTACACTGACCACGGCGCCCCACTGAATGAAGATCAAGTCGAAGAAATCATCTCAGCAGAGATTCGGGCATGGGCGAAGTCACGCTCAGCAGGACGAAAGGGACGAGGTGCAGGTGCAGCACATGCCGCAAGCCGGGGCTCGAGTTGGTCCAATGATGGTGGTGAAGATGAAGCAGAGAGCATTGTGGAAACAGCTCGAATTCAAGCGATTGGTGGAATGACAGCAGCAGGCAAAGGCATTGTTGATGAGTCAGGATTCGAAGTCCGCTTGATGGGTGGGCTCTCAGTTCTCAAGGATGGACGAGATCCGCTGTATACGATGCAGGCAGCGGTGAATGGCGTATCGGTGATTGCACTGGCATGGGCATTTGTTGCACTTCTCGAAGCGTGGAGGATTGGCGACATTGGCTGGTTTGGTCTCGCTTCAAGTGGAATCATTACGCTTACAGTGGCCCTGTTTATCTCACTCGAATTGATTCTTTCACATGACTTGGTCCTGCTTCGAAAGTTATCGAAATTTGCACGTTTGTTCCAGTTATTCCTTGTTGCATGGATTTGGACGATTTTCTCGTGGTCGACATGGGGGTCGCTCGATTTGATGGGGCTGGATCCATTACTCGAAGTGGTCGTAGTCTGGGTGACGGTGTTTACTGGAATTGATTTCATCAATCGATTCCAGCTTGGAAAAATACGGTGGAATGGAGGAAGTGCACTTGACAAAGTCGTTGGATTAACAGCGATTCTGACCGACTCTCAGATGTCGGAAATGCGTGCAAATTCGACGCAAATTCTTGGTGTGTTTCGATGGATTCTCCATGGCTTAACCGTGGTTTGGTTGTCGATACTCATCGCCTTTGCAACGCCATTTGAAAGCGCACCGGGTTGGCTTGATGAAATGGCAAATGTTCACCTTTGGCTCGCATCACTGTACGCGTTGATTTTCTTCAGTGAGGGTTGGTTGCGTATGCGAAAACGGTACGTTGAACAATGAATCCTCATATCTACGAACCTCGTCGTAGAAATATGGAAGGCCAACCGTTCATTCCTCTTGCATGGAGTGAAACTCAACTCGATGCAATGAAAGATCGATCGATGCAATTGCTCGATTTGATGCGAAAGCGAAGAACAACGCGACATTTCTCAACGCGGGATGTTCCCAAAGAATTGATCGAGCAAGCCATCTTGTGTGGAGGAACGGCTCCAAGCGGGGCTCATCTCCAACCTTGGACTTTTGTTGCAATTTCGTCTCAAGCGCTGAAACAAAAAATTCGAGAGGCTGCTGAAGCCGAAGAACGGAAGACCTACCAAGAACGGATGCCTGATGCTTGGAGAGAAGTGCTTCAACCTCTTGGAACGGATGCCATCAAAGAACATCTTACCGATGCACCATGGGTTGTCGTTCTTTTCCGTCAATCGAAGCGGTTGCGATCGAATGGTGAATGGGGGCCAACCTACTACAGTGGCGAAAGTTGCGGCATTGCAGCAGGGATGTTCATTCATGCTATTCACAACATGGGCTTGGTCACATTGACGCATACACCCTCTCCAATGGGATTTTTGCGAGATATTCTCAACCGACCTGATTATGAACACGCAATGCTCGTATTACCTGTAGGATATCCGGCAGAGAATGCAATGGTTCCAGATTTACAACGGAAAACATTGGATGAAATCGCCGTGTTTTTCGAGGAATAATCACTTACGAAGACCGCCTCTGGCCCATTGCGTATCGACTTCCAATTCAGGGTGGTAATGCGATCTGCGCACAGCTTGGCGTTGTTGCCGAACTTCGTTCGTTGCGATATCATCTGGACTGTTTCGCTTCTTATGCCATCGTTGTACAAGCAAACTCACAAGAACACATGGAATGACGAGAAGTGGTGCGAGTGATGACTCAAGGTCAAGGTACTCCATTGGTAGGTCGAGTATGATACAAGCACCAACATACAACCCGATCGAAGCGAGTAGTGCAGCGACGATTGGTGGCAAGATGTGACGGAAGGACATACCAACGAAGAAGGCGATAATCGCCGTAATTCCTGGAAGCAATTCACCCCGTTCTGGATTGATTCCGTAATTCTTCAACAACTGAATCGCGTTGGAAATGACGATGAAAACAAAACCCGTTGCAAGCAATCGAATCGACATTGATGTGATCATAACTGCGATGATGGAAAATCCCATGGCTGCGAAGAGTTGGAATCGATCGAGTGTAATCGCAAGACCAAGATCAAGGACAAATGGGTAGAGCGTGCTTGCAGAAAGATAACCGATGGCTGCACCTGCAATCGCAGTAATCAGACTTAGCCTGCGATAGCCTTGAACAAAGAGATAAAGCGAGAGTACAATGATTGGAATGGCTGTAACATATCCGCCTTCAACGATTTGCGTGATGACCGTATCGCGAATATTGTCAACATTTGGAGCATCATCTGTCATGGCTATCATGCCTCCCATCTCAAACGAGATTGTCAACTTGTTGGAAGATATGGTGCAGAGGGCAGGATTCGAACCTGCGAACCGTTACGGACTGGGACCTCATCCCAGCGCCTTTGACCAAGCTGGGCGACCCCTGCAGCAAACTGAACGGCCACACTCGCGTATATCAACGCGTTGTTCGAGATTAGAAGAAGATGGAACAGCACGTAATCGAACCATCCGCCTCACGAATCTGGCCCATGTCGAGAACGATTGGGTCCAAACCTTTCTCGTTGAGTGTTTTCAGAACGGTTGGATAACCTTCTGCAACGAGGACTTTCCCGTTTTCGAAACCAATCGTGTTGCACCCATAGACCTCTTCTTCAGGCATGAGGATCACTTCACAGCCTTCAGGAAGCTCACCGAAGTCTTCAGGCGTAAGGTAGCCCTCGGCTGTGAGGATGATGTTATCGGTTGGTGTTGAGGAAATCGACGTGAGGTGGAGGGCTTTCTCTGTTGGAATGTCAACAATGCGCAACTCGTGACCGAGGTGTGTGAGGAGGTTTCGAAGTGTTTCAATCCCTGCTTCATTCGTTCGTTCTGAACGGCCTACGAAGAAGATGTCACCAAGGCGCAGAATGTCACCACCATCCATTCGAGCATCACCGAACATGCCACAGACTTGGAATCCGTTCAGTTGGCGAGACAGGAAATCAGCGATAGGAGGCTGTTCAGCGACTCGAGATGGGTGGCCAGGAACAGGTAGCAGTACGTGTCCATCGATAACAATGGCTTGATCTTCAACAAAGATACAGTCAGGATGGTTGTTGTCAGCAGGAAGGATGGTGACTTCAAGACCGATATCAAGCAATGCTTGAACATAGGCCGCATGTTGCGTTTTCGCCAACCCAATATCGGTCGGTCCTGAACCAAAATAATTGGCTATAGCCTTCGAGAAGGATTGAGGAACGGCCCGCATGAGGACACGTTGCTTCTGGTCCGTGCGGACAGTAGCCATGATTGACCGGCCAATCATCGTCATTTAATTCTTAGCGATGGATGAAATGCAGTTTCAACCATCGATTTCAAACATTAGTTGCGAGTGGATGCATTCATGCGGATTCCTGTTCAGGCCTTCGGTCTCATGTTTCTCATGCTTCTTGCCCCCCTTTCTGGTTGTGTTGGAGAAAACAACGTTGAATCGTTGAGCGCATCTTCTCTTTCCATCGCCGAATCCGAATCACTCGAGGCAGGAATGTGGCAAATCATCACTATGGAAGCGAGCGAGGACCTCGCGGTTTTCATTCCATATTTTATTCAAGATCCAGGTTCAATGCGGGCTCAAAATGGAACCGTTTTGAATATGGAATCTGGCGATAAGGTGAGCATGAACATCCTCTTCCCACCCCGAAATGAAGAGATTGTCTTCTTCCTTGGACAAATTGGTCGCGTCAATTGGCCGATTCGAGAACCCGATCAATCCTGGATGGCGTGGTTGAATAACCCGAGTCAAGGCTCGGCGGTACAAGCTGTTGTCAATCAGGATACAGGTGGTGAATGGCCTTGGCTTGTCACAGGAAATGTGACGGGGGGCGATGTCATTCCTTTGGTCATGGAAACAAGTCGCCCGTTCCGAGCAGATTTGAGTGAAGAAAACGGTGTTGGCGCCAGCGATGGATGGGTCAATGGTCGAGATGTGTACGAATGGGTTGATTTCATTGCTGACGATACACCATGCGCTACTTGTGGCCCAGACGGTGCTGTTGGCTATCTCGATCGGTGGATTGGAAATGCCAATCCTTCTTATGAACACGCCATAACATATTTTGAAGGCGTCATGCAAGGATATGGTCTTGATAGAGTCGAAGTACATCGATTCCAATGGAATACTGCATGGGCGGTCAATATTTGTGGGTACAAGGACGGCTCAGTATATCCTAACGAATGGCTAATTTTCGGAGCGCACTTTGACATCGCACCTCCGGTTGCATATACGCCCGGTGCTGAAATTGGCGTCCCTGGTTATGGTACCAGACACGGAGCCTACGACAATGCGGCTGGATCGAGTATGGTTCTGACGACAGCAAGTGTCCTTGCAGAATTTGACGCTCGGCGAACGATGGTGTTCTGTTTGTGGTCTTCCGAAGAAGAAGGGTTGTGGGGATCACGATCCTTTGCAAATGATTTGCCCGACGGCGTCACTGTCAGCAATTATCTCAATCTCGATATGGCGGGCGTGAACTATCCTGGCGATTATGCGCTCTCTGTTTATCTTGGTCCAGATGGTACCGAGGAAGCCATTGATCAAGCAGGTATGTTTCACTTAGCAGAATGGATTGGGGCAGATGCACTCGATCTTGGCTACGAAATGGAACGTGGAAGAGAAGCATGGCTTGCAGGTGGAGAAAGTCCACTCTGGGGTGATATCTACGAGGATACCGTTGCGATTTACGAATCCCCAACCGCCCGTAGTGATCACGACTCCTTCCAAAACATCGGCGTTGCAACGCTTGGATGGAACGGGCTCGTCGATGGCTACCCTTGCTATCACCGTGAATGTGATACGATGGAGACGATGATTGAATACATGGACACTGACAATTCAACAGGTATCAACAATCTTGTTCATTCATGGGATATTGTAACGTGGTGGGCGGTCTATGCCTTCTTGCATATGGACCAAACGCCAGTTCCAAATGAACTCTGATCATTCGTTCGAACTCATTGTTTGAAGCCCTACAATTCCTGCGCACAATGCGATATGAGAGATAAGGGTTGGTATCACATTTTCAAAGAAATCTTCTCCAAAGACATCTTCCCAAGCATCTGAGAAATCAGCATCAGGATCAGGATACAAAGATGCTGCAATGAGTGACCAAAGCAAAATTGTGATGATGTGAGAAACAGCAGGCAATACGATTGCTAGAGCCTTATTGCATTTGACGTTAAGTGCCATCATAAGCGAAATCAGAGTTATTGCGTAACCTGCAAAAGCTAGGTAGACTGTACCGTCGAGCATAGCGTAAAACAACTGCGTACCAAATCCATCGTCCTCAACCCACTCGGGAGCTGGTTCGAATAATGCAGCGACAATCGAGAGAATGAGCAAACTAATCATAAGAACGATGTGAACACCGCCGGCTAGAATCCATCCTTTGTTGGGAGGTTGGTGATGCATCGGTTGCATCATGTTCGCTTGATGCATGGGCATTGGCTGTGCTTGTTGTTGGTACATCTGGGTCTGAGGTGCTGGTATCATGTGTTGATGCCTTTCAATGAAAGGCCATTAACGTTCCCGGGCAGATATCGCACGTTCTCAGTATTGTTCCAATACAAGCTCTGTCGTGGTGGAAGCGATTTCGTTATCTGCAGCCATCCACATCTTATCGAGAAGTGTACGGAGTGCGACGGTATCATCGACGTGAACAAGCGCAACGAGATCTGCTTCTCCTGAAACTTCGTAGATGATTTCAACTCCTTCCCATCCAGTGACTTCGGATGCAAAGGAACCGATTTCAGCCCCAGGCGAGACCTTGATACGGATCAGTGCAGTAAGGCCGATACCACTCTCTCGAACGGTGTAGCCTCGAATGGTCCCGTTTTCTTCCATCGCTCGGATGTGAGTGCGTACAGTTCGCTCACTCGCGCCGACTTCTTTGGCGAGGTCAACAAATGACATACGACCGTTCTTTCGAAGTTGGGCAAGGATGGCTCGATCAATTTCTGCAATTCGGGGCATGGTCATCGCTCCGCATATCGGTATATCAATCCTTTTACAACCATTTTTCGGTAATTTTATCAAATTATACGACATTTTCCGGCAAATTCCCAATAAGAAAACTCGTTCCCAATCCGGAAAATTACACGGAAGCAGTCCGCTGAGTTGAAAGAGCGTCTTCGCTTGGAAGTGATGATAGCCATGTCGGACTACATCTCTGGCCTTGATGCGCGAATGGTACTGGACAGCCGAGGAAATCCTACGATTGAGGTTGATTGCTACGTCGATGGCCGCCTATCTGGGCGAGCGATGGTTCCGTCTGGAGCCTCAACGGGTCAACATGAGGCGTTGGAAATGCGAGATGGCGACAAAACCAAATGGCTCGGCAAAGGTGTTGATGCAGCAGTTGATCATGTTCGACAATCGATTTCAGAACTCTTGGTTGGGATGCCAGTTGATGAACAACGCCACATCGATGAGGCGATGATTGAACTCGATGGTACGCCAAACAAGTCCAAACTTGGTGCGAATGCGATGCTCGGCGCATCGCTTGCTTGCCTTCATGCAGGTGCAGCATCACACGAGTTACCTCTGTGGAAGTACATCGGCGGTGTTGCTGGAGGCCAAATGCCTGTTCCAATGTTGAACATTCTCAACGGGGGTGCACACGCAGCCTCCAACGTTGACGTTCAGGAATTCATGGTTATGCCTCACGGCTTCGACACGTTTGGAGAGGGTCTTCGAGCAGGTGTTGAGATTTACCACCAACTCAAGAGCGAGCTCAAAACCGACGGATTGCTTGGAGGTGTTGGTGATGAAGGGGGATTCGCTCCAAATCTGAAAGCAAATGAGGACGGTCTGAAGTACATGGTACGCGCGATTGAAGGCGCTGGCTACTCCATTGATGATGTTGGAATCGCCCTTGATGTTGCCTCCACGGAATTTGAGAAATCAGATGGCTATCACATGGATGGCAGGGTTCTTTCATCTGATCAAATGGTCGATATGTACGGTGAATGGTTGGATGCATATCCAATTCTTTCCATTGAAGACGGCTTGGGTGAAAACGATTGGGCTGGCTGGACAACACTCACAAAACAAGAAGGTCACCGTGTCCAGATTGTTGGTGATGATCTCTTTGTTACTCAATCCGAACGCCTCGCCCAAGGCATCGAAATTGGTGCAGCAAATGCAATGCTCGTGAAAGTGAACCAGGTTGGAACGGTTACTGAAACACTCGAAGCCATGGAATTAGCAACATCGAACGGATACAGAAACGTCGTTTCACACCGTAGTGGGGAAACCGAAGATACGACCATTGCAGATCTTGCTGTTGGAACACGAGCTGGACAAATCAAGACAGGAGCACCGGCTCGTTCCGATAGAGTGTCAAAATACAACCAATTACTCCGAATTTCGGAAGATGTGGAAGATTACCGCTCACCTTTCTAACATTTTTTTACGAACTGATACAGCGGGTTATAAGGTAGCGGAAGTGCGTAGCCACATGCGCAAATCACTCGTGTATACTTTCGTAGCCTGCCTTTTAATTGCCGCAATGCCGTACTCAGTATCGGCTGATGCATCAGAAGATATCCCGACCAACGCAGCAGCAACAGGCGTACATGACGCACTTGTACAAGCCCTAGTTCATGCAGACCTTGTTACAACACTCGAAGGAGATGGACCATTCACAGTCTTTGCTCCAACAGATCAAGCCTTCAGCGACGCTGGCATCGATCTTTCAGATTATGATACACCCGAAGAAAATCAAACCCTCGCCAACATACTTCTCTACCACGTTTACTCTGGCAACGTTGCCTCTGCTGATGTAATTGATGGCCTCACTGTTGAAATGGTCAACGGCGAGGAAGCAACTTTCTCGGTAACATCCGATACAGTCAAAATTCAAGGCGCAACCGTTACAACAGCAGATGTAGCTGCATCGAACGGCGTTATTCACGTCATCGATCAGGTCTTGATTCCACCATCACTCTCAGACGACGATGATGAAGACGATGTCCCAACTCCAGAAGAACTCCTGTCCATGACAGATTCGGACGAAAACGGCACGATGAGCCTTGATGAGTTCAATGCTTTCATGAACGATGACGAAGAAGGCGCTTTTCCCCAATCCGTACTCGATGACTTTGCTGAAATCTTTGCGAACAACGATGCTGACGACTCAGGCGAGCTCGATATCAATGAACTCGAGCAATTCATCGCAGAGATTGACGCATACATGATCGCCATGGAAGAAGGGCCTAACGACATCCCGACAATCGCACAACAAACAGGCATCCACGACACACTGGTCGCCGCATTGGTTGCAGCAGATCTGGTTACTGCCCTCCAAGCAGAAGGTCCTTTCACCGTCTTCGCCCCAACCGATCAGGCTTTTGCAGATGCCGGAATTGACTTGGACTCTTTTGATTCTGAAGAAGAAATCGCAGCACTAAGCAACATCCTCCTCTACCACGTTGTTGGTGGTGCTACACTCTCGACAGACCTTGCGGACGGAGCAAACACGGTGACAACCCTGAACACCGATGAACTCATCATTACCGTATCGGACGGTGCTGTGACTGTTGGTGCTGATGCTGCAAACGTTACCATCGCGGATGTAACCGCATCGAACGGCATCATCCATGTTATCGATAAGGTACTCACTCCTCCTCTTCCAGATCCGTTTGAAGGCGTAGACTGTGTTGCAACGATTGGCCTCACAACCGATGGTTATGGATTCACACCATCCGTTGTCAACATCGAGCCAGGTCAAACCGTATGCTGGTCATGGACTGATGCTGGAATGGCACACAATGTCAAGCAAGTGGATGGCTTCCAATCGAGCACCTATGTAACTGGTGGTGTGACATCTGGCGATCCTGCGACCACAGTCGCTTTCCATCACACGTTCACTGAAAATCAGACCTTCTACTATGCATGTGAGCCACACGTTTCGATGAAGATGCATGGGGAAATCGTCGTTGGCGATGGTGGTGTTGACTCAACTTCGGACAAGAAAGAGACCGAGGATGCACCAGGTTTCATTGCTTCAACAATGGTTCTCGCTATGCTTGGCGCAGTCCTCTTTATGGGCCGCCGTCGAAGCCTCTGATAACGTGATACGTTGAACTACAAGCATTGGTTGGCGGCCATCACTTTGGCGGCCACTATCATTGCTGGCGCCTGGACCTACCTCGTGGTATCATACGATTCACCACTTGGAACGGACAATGTCGTCGTCATCGAACAGACTTCAACATCAAACGGCTCAAATGACGTGCTTGCTACACTTTCATTCCAAGATGGGGCAGAAGATCTTGATTGGGCTTCAACCCTCATCGAGATTGAAATTAACGAGCAGTCATACACATGCTCCTTTGGGAGTCAGTCTGTTGATGGGGCATCGAATGCAAAAGTGAACTCACGGTTGTCATCAGATGGTGTAACGTTCTCCACCACCATCGATGCAACCTCTGAGGAGGCATTTGCCTATTTTTCTGTACCACTGCAACGAGAGGCCAACGAGACATCCTATACCCTCCGGGCATCCAAAAACGATGTCTATCTGAGCGAGAGTGTACAATGGGCGTACGTTGCAGAATCTTTCCAAGAGGTTACATCCTTCAATGAATCTGAGTTGTCCAACCTTACAGAAGACCGCTTAGATTGGTACACATATGACTTTTCAGCACATCGAGTTATACCGAATGAAGGGACGTATATCCTCCATCAAAATGAAACAATGTACAAGATGCAATTCGTAAGCTACTACAATGAAGATGACGAGAGTCGACATATATCGGTACTCACATCAGCACTTACGCCACAAGATCATCCTGCATTGCAAGACCCAACCCTGGTGATACCCTCGCCGTGTCTGATTGAGTCTTCGGAAAATTCAGCGTACTGGAATGCAACGCAGAACATCATCTTACGTGAACAAGATGTGAATCTCTGTGGCGATGATTGCACCATTGCGTTCTCAATATCCTATGAGATGGTGGCAGTGGAAATTGAATATAAGAACTGAAAACTTGGTGATGTTATGAGTATTTTTCGACATGCCCACCCAATCGTGTTTCTTCTGGTATTTCTTCTTCTAGCTCGCCAAATTTATCCTTATACGTCTTTCAATTCTCCAGAAGTACCGGACGGATATGAAATCGAAGCCGTTGCAAAAAATCTTGGTGGCCCAACATGCCTCGAATGGTTTGATGCTGACACACTCATCGTTTGCGACCGTGATGGTGGGCAAATTTACACGCTTGACTTAGAGTACCGTCGAACGGTATTGGTTGAAGACCTGGACCATCCTCATGATATAGCGGTCACGGATACAAACCTGTTTGTCAGCGAAGCTGGAACACTGAGTCGTTATTCGCACAATGGGCAACTCGAACAAATGCAGAATCGAACCGAACTTATTTCCGGCGTTCCTACTGGAAATCACCAAACAAATGCCGTCAACATTCTTCCGAATGGAACGCTTGTCTGGCACAGTGGTTCAACGTGCAATATCTGTGATGAAGACGACCAGCGGAATGCTGCGTTGCTTTGGGTTAACGGATCGACGGGGGAGCACGGCGTACTCGCAAGCGGTGTGAGAAATTCTTTCGATGGCGTGTGGGTCCCGAGTATCGGCTATGTTTTCACTGACAACGGCCGAGATTGGGAGGGGGACCATCCTGATGAAGAACTCAATTTATTGGTCGAAGGTGGCGATTACGGCTGGCCAAACGATAATCCTTCGAATCCAAGGCCGAAAGGAAGCATTGCACCTATTGCAACATGGACGCCTCACTCATCAATGAATGGCGTGGCATTGCGCCCAGAAACCTCACCATTACCTGGGGGCAACACGACAGTATACGCAACTGTCTATGGATCATGGAACTCCATCATTCCCCGTGGGCACGAGATCGTTCAGATTGATCTTGATGCCAACAACGGGGAGGTCATTGGGACAACATCCGTGTTCGCAGAGGATCTTGGTACGCCATTGCCCATAGCGTTTCATCCCAATGGGGATCTCTATTTTGCAGTCTTCGGATCGAACGGTAAGTTGTACAAAATTACGGCAACTCTCACATAATTCCAGAAAGCCAACCGTTCAATCGCTTGATACCTTCATGGATATTTTCCAGCGAAGTTGCATAGGAAAGACGAATCAACCCATCGCCTCCTTCCATCAAGGAGCCTGGAATAACCTGAACTCGCGCTTCACTCAATGCTCGGTCTGCAAATTCAATGTCTGTCATTCCCGTACCAGCAATATCAGCTAGAATGTAAAATGCTCCTTCTGGTTCCGGCGCCCGAACACCTGGTAAACCATTGATTCCGGCATGCATGATGGTTCTTCTATTTGCAAAAGACTCAGCCATCGCTTGTGTTTCTTCAACCAATTCCAAAGCAACTTCGCCAGCAGGCATGAGGAATGTTGGAATGTGTGTTGCTGCTGAGGTTTGGCAGGTCTTGACAGCCTCCATGAATTCAGATGGCCCAGTAATCCATCCCATGCGCCAGCCTGTCATCGCCCACCCCTTTGACCAACCGCCAATGGTGATGGTTCTGTTTTCGCCACCCGCATAATTGATGGGAGAGGTGTATGGATGGTCGGTCCAAACAAGTGTCGAATAGATCATATCATCAACAATCCATAGATCATGTCGTTCAGCAAATTCAGCGATTTTTTCAATCTCTTCGGGCGTGTAAACAGCTCCTGTTGGGTTGTTTGGAGAATTGAGCATAATCGCCTTTGTTCGTTCAGTGATGCTCGCTTCCAGTGCTTCAAAGTCGGGATGGTACGATGGTCTCGAAACCGGAACGTGAACAGGAACGCCTCCAAAAATACGGATCATCCCATCGTACGAAGGCCATGCTGGAGCGAGGAGAAGCACTTCGTCACCAGGCGTAATCGTGGTCATCAATGCGTAGAGCAATGCTTGCTTACAACCTGGTGTGACGACGACATCGTCTGGATTCGAAGGGATGTTGAGTGTTTCAAGATGGGTCGATACCGCTTCGCAGAGTGATACACTTCCTTGTGATCGCGTATAGGCTGTCTCTCCACGATGCAAAGCATCGACAGCGGACTGAACGACAGCCTCAGGCGTATCAAAGTCCGGTTGGCCGACTGTGAACCGGATAACATCTGGGGATGGCGGAGCAAGATATGCGGCGAACCCACGCCCAATATGAGAAAATGCGGGGCTAATCTTTGGCATTAAATCACCCCTCTATGTCATTACGAATTCACTATTCTTCTTCAAGACTTTCCCATTCTTTGGCGTCAGGCTGAATTTTTGGAGCACGGACTGGGATTTGAACCCAGGTAAGAGGATTTGCAATCCCCGGCATGGCCAAGCTTTGCTATCCGTGCGGTAATCTTGCGACAAACATGATGTATTTCAACGCGCCTCATCAATCAGATTTATGCGAAGTCGAGGATACGCATCGCCATGCTTCGATTGAATGGGCCAAATTGGGAACCTTCGAAAGCATACTACGATTGCAGGTACGACGTCCTTCGCAAACCGTTGGGATTCTCACGAGGAGCCGAAATTCTGCAAGATGATGTTCAGGCAATCCATGCATCCATCGAAATCGATGGGTTCATTGTAGCCGTTGGTCGCAGCCACCTCATTCCCGAAACGAGTGATGGGGCGCAATCCGACTTTCCTGGACAAGGTGGCCCGAAAACGCCACCCTTTTCCAAACTCGACCACGACCATCGCCCGGCTATACAAATCCGGCAAATGGGGACGCTTGACGCACATCGAAGGCAAGGCTTCGCAGCAGAGATTCTCTCAGCCCTTGAACAGGCTTCAAAGGACACATTTGGAGCAGTATGTGGTTTTCTTCAAGCACGACAAGCAGCAATCCCGTTCTATCAATCACAGGGCTGGATATTGATCGACGAACCCTATTCTATCCCGAATGTGGGGCCCCATCGGTCTATGATGAAACGATTCTGACCACTTTCACCTTTACAAACGGTGGACTGCTTCTTACTTTGATGGGTGATTGCTTTGAAGCAGGAAACGGAAAGAAACAAGAACGATTCTTATTATAATAAGAAGAAGGAGGAAGAACTGATGGTAGCCGATGCTGAGGCGCTCTCCACCAAGAAAAAAAATGAGCGTTTTTTGGAAGCACTGAAGACATTAAGCGATCATGATCCGTTGTCATTTTCCGAAATTGCACCCGAATTACTTCAACGCGTTGCATACAGTTGGAGAGGGACAGATCCTTATTTCTCTACGAAATTAAATTCTTGGTTATCGTATGATATGATGTGGAAACCATTTGGAGAGATTATTCCGGATGATGCAAATTTTTCAAAACGCATAGAATCTGATGCATTTGACATAAAGATGTACAGTGGCTCCACAAAATCGTTGCTTGAATCGCTCCAGAATCGATTTCCAGACGATTTCAACCAATGGGACGCTTCCATTCGAAACCAATTCATCATCCTTGGAATGATTGCTATGGGCCGTGAAAAAGGCGAGTATCAAGGCGCTTTGGTCCACAGACTTGGTTTGGGGTCAGGAGATGTACGCATTAAGGGATCAAACGTTATCCGTGCCGCTAAAATCGCTCTTGCACGATTAGCAAAGGACAGCAATGCTGAACTTTTCTCAGCAGCAACAGGCCACGGGGTTGAACGTGTTCACAGGATTTCGAGTGCGAAGCTTGCCGAAACGCTGGAAAGGTTTGCTCTCTCGCATTCTGCATCCGTTCTCCTTCCCCCTCCTCGTTCCCTTTGAAGATTCAAGGCGTTGGTTTCATATAGTCTCGGACATTTGAGCATGGTAGAGGGAACGTTGGGTTCCCTAAGAACACCCCGTGGAAAACGATGAATTTGGAGGATAAAGTCAACCAACCGATGAGAGCAATTTCGATGTACAGCGCTCCTTTAACGGTGCGCAAGCAAGAAGTAAAAGTTGCTTTCCAAACCCTCCTCGCAACACAAGCAGAGCGTACGCTCTGCACCTCTCCCGAGATCGAATGTATCAATGCAGGCACGTCTGGTTCGGAAAGAGAGAACAGCGGGTTCTCTGTGTAAACACAACAAAATAAAATTGGAAGTGAAGAAAAATGAACACGAATACGAAGACAAAGACAATGAGCATGCTTTTGGCTTTCCTTCTCGCTCTATCAGCAGCCTCTGCTGTAAGCGGTGATGGATCTGACCCTCTGGACCCCAACGATGGTGGTGCAGATTGGGACGGCGATGGTCTAACCAACGCTGAAGAACAAGCTGAAGGTACGAACATGAACAACGCAGACAGCGATGGCGACGGTCTGCCTGACGGCTGGGAGGTTACCAATGGTCTCAACCCAACCAACGGCGGTGACGGCAATGCGGACTCGGACAACGATGGTCTAACCAACGCACAAGAGTACCAAATGGGTACCAACCCAAACAATGCTGACACCGACGGCGACGGCAAGAACGACAACGTCGATTCGTTCCCAACCGATCCGAACGATGGTGAGTACTCCGACTCCGACGGTGACGGTATCCCAGACGCATACGACCCAGACTTCCAG
>CEUK01050153.1_pt1 | contig 30779 bp, 30 predicted proteins | sample 356451 | NCBI WGS metagenome assembly CEUK01 (sample SAMEA2622843, study PRJEB7988) | marine metagenome | isolation source: saline water (ENVO:00002010), including
GCTATTAAATAAAAAAGAAATACACCAAATTAAGAAGAAGGTTACAGAGAAAAAATTTTCTTTGATCCCAATAAAATTATTTATTAATGAAAGAGGTTTTGCTAAAATTGAAATAGGATTAGGTAAAGGAAAGAAAGAATATGATAAAAGAGAGGATATTAAGCAAAGAGATATTAGCAGAAAAATTAGAGAAGACCTCTAAAGATATTTTATAATTATATCAATAATTTTCTGTTTGAAAGAGTTGTAGGGTGGAGTTAAAAGATCTGTAGGGCTAAATGGAGAAAACTGTTTGAAAACACTTTTTTTATTTGACAATTCCCTAAAACCATATTCGCCATGACATCTTCCAAAACCGCTATTATTTATTCCACCAAAAGGAAGATTATAATTTGAATAATGTAGTGTGTTATGATTTATACAAACACCTCCTGAAGAAGTTTCATTCAATATTTTATTTATATTTCTATTGTCTCTACTAAAAATGTAAAGAGCTAGGGGTTTTTCTTTTTCATTGATAAAAGAAATAGCGTCCTCAATTTTTTCATATGAAAATACAGGTAAAATAGGACCAAAAATTTCTTCATTATAAATATTTGAATTACTACTTATATTTTCAATAATAGTAGGTTCAATAAAATTATCTTTTGAATTAGATTCACCTCCATATATTATTTTTGAGCCGTTTTTTTCTGCATTTTCTAGCAAAGATTTCAATCTTTTAAAATGATGATTATTTACTATTCTACAGTAAGATGAAGAGTTAAATGAGTCTTTAGTGTAAAGATTCTTAATATTTTTTATAAGGTATTCTACGAATTTATCTTTAATATCTTTATGAACAAGAATATAGTCTGGTGCTATGCATACTTGACCATTATTTATAAGTTTTGCCCAAATCACTCTTTTTGCTGCTCTATTTAGATTACAATCCTTATCAATAATTGTTGGAGATTTTCCACCAAGTTCGAGAGTTAATGATGAAAGATGTTTTGATGCGGCCTCCATAACTTTTTTTCCAATAGTAGGGGATCCTATAAATAGTATGTGATTAAATTTTAATTTAAGAAGATCTTGTGCAACATCAACTCCTCCTAATGCTACAGAAACTTCATTTTCATTAAAAGTGTTTTCAATTATTTTTTTTATAATTAAAGATGTCTCAGATGTAATTTCTGATGGTTTAATTAAGACTGAATTTCCTGCTGATATCGCATTTATTAGTGATATGAATGTCAAGTTTATTGGAAAATTCCAAGGCGTGATAATTAAAACAACTCCCTTAGCTTCGTATTTTATATAAGATTTTGATCCAATTAAAGTTATAGGAGTTTTCACATATTGATTTTTCATCCATTTTCCTAAATTATTAACTGTATGGTTTATCTCTGAGATAACTGGAAATATTTCGGTTAAATCTACTTCTGTAGGATTTTTTTTAAAGTCTTTTTTTAGAGCAAGCTTTATTTCATCTCTAAACTCAAAAATATTTTTCTTTAGTTTTTTTAGTTTCTTAATTCTTTCATTTTTAGATGAATTATTTACTTTTTTTTGGTTAGTAACTAGCTGTTTATGAAGTGTTTCTAATTTTTTATTCATTATTTGACTATGTTCATTCCAAGATAACAAAATAAAATACCTATTACTGAGCTCAGTACAGAATATATTAAAAACATAATAATTTTATCTTCATTAAGTAGATTTAATGAATCAACTGAGTATGCTGAAAAAGTAGTAAATCCCCCACAAAAGCCTATAATTAGAAAATAATTTAAATATTCTGCAATTTCTTTAGAAACTCCCGCTGAATATTTAATTAAGATGCCGACTACAAAACACCCAATGATATTTACTAGAAAAGTATTTAATGGTAAACTAATATTGTAAATATTTAGTTTTAAAATAATCATTCTAGAAATGGAACCAATCATTCCACCAGCTCCAACCAAAAATATTTCTTTCATTTATCTTTTTTTTCGATAAAATTCAGTGATGCTGAATTTATACAATACCTTAGTCCTGTTGGGTTTGGACCATCATTAAAGATATGACCTAAGTGTCCTTCACAATTCGAGCAGATAACTTCAATTCGTTTCATTCCATAACTATTATCATCAACAAAATTCACGTATTGCTTATCTTCAACATCAAAGAAACATGGCCATCCCGTACCTGAATCATATTTTGTATCAGAAGTGAAAAGGCTTTGACCACAACCTGCACACTTATATTCTCCTTCCTTCTTATTATTCCAATATTTTCCAGTGAATGCTCTCTCAGTTCCCTTTTCTCTAAGGATATGATATTGTTCCTTGGTTAATTTTTTTTTCCAATAGTCTTCTTTCTTATCCTGCGAAATACAACTTGGTGAAGCCACCAAGAAAACAGCTAATATTAAAATAAATCTCATTTATTAATGTTTACGTCTAATTGAGGGAAAGGGATATTAAGATTATTTTTTGGGAACTCATTATATACCTTTTCATTATAATCAAATTTTACATTTAAAAAGTTTTCAGATTTTACCCAAACACGGACCATGATATTAACAGAGCTATCTGCTAACTCAGAAATAACAACCATAGGCTCCATATCGTCTAAAATTCTTTCGTCTTCTTTAATCCATTTTAGAAGTAAGGATTTAGCTTTATTAAAATCGTCTCCGTAAGCAATTGAAAAAGTCCATATTACTCTTCTTATATCTTCTGAGGAGTAATTAGTTACTAAAGATGTTTGAAGTATTCCATTAGGAATTATTACTCTTCTGTTATCAACGGTTGTTAATATCGAATTAAAAATTTGAATTTCTTTTACAGTTCCTTGAGTCCCTTCATATTCTATAAAATCTCCAACTTTAAAGGGTTTAAAAAAAAGTATCATTACTCCAGCTGCAAAGTTTTGTAAAGTATCTTTAAGGGCTAGTCCTACTGCTAATCCTGCAGCTCCAAGTATTGCCAAAAATGAAGTCATTTCAACTCCAACCATAGAGAGAACAGAAATTATTAGAGCTACTTGTAAGGTTATAGATAATAAAGATTTAAAAAATGGTCTTAAAGACTCATCAATTTGTCTTGATTTTAAGAAGTTATCAAGAACAGAAATTGATTTTTTAATTAATCTTAGTCCAAAAAAAAGAAAAAATATTCCCAGTAATATTTTAGGAGAATATTCAACTATTGAATTGAATAAAAAATTATAATTATCGGTATTTAAAATATCAGACATATCACAAATTTAATTTAATCTTCTGGATAAGGAATAAAGATTATCTTAGAATTATTATTTATTACTGTTAATAAACAGCAATATTCATCGTGATTTTTATACTTTTCTTTAAAAATATCAATATCTGTGATAATTTTCTTACTATGTAAAAATTCTAGATAGCTAGCAAAATATTTCCATTCATTGTCTTTTATTTCATTGACATCTATCAAAAGAGTTCCAAGTTTTATTTCATCTTTTGACATAATGATTACTGGAAAATCTGAAAATTTTTTTTCAATGATCTTATTACAAGTATTTTTTAATTGGTCTGAAACTTTGACAAAATCTGATGTGATTAATCCAATTTCTTTATTACTCAATTCGGTGTTATTATTATCCATAGTCTAAATAAACTTACTATATTTATGCAAATTTATGGTAAGGCTCTTACAAATTTTATTTCTTATTCTATTATCCTTCAATTTTTCACTTTCTAACCATATTGTTGGCGGTGAAATTGAGATGATTCATATTGGTGATGAGAATTCTTTTCGATATGAAATTAAGTTAGTTCAATATTTTGATTGTGCTCAAACTGCAAATCCTGGCCCTGATAATTTGATTACTTATACTATTTTCAGAAAATCAGATGGTGCTTTTATGCGTGACGGAACCATGTTTATTACAAACCAAGAGTTTGTTCCATATACTAATCCAGACTGTGCTCTAGGATTTTTGTGTACACTTAAAGTAGAGTACTCACACGAAATAACTTTAGACCCTGATGAATTTAATCATCCTGAAGGATATGTAATTGTTTGGGAGAGATGCTGTCGAAATTGGGATACTAAAAACTTAATTAATCCAGGATGGAATGGTATGACCTACACTCTTTATTTTCCTCCTGTAGTTGATGCAAGTGGAAAACCATTTGTAAATTCATCGCCTAGATTATTTCCTCCACTCAGTGATTATGCATGTGTAGATCAATTATTTTATATAGACTTTGCTGGTACAGATGATGATGGTGACTCAATAGCTTACTCTCTTGCTGCGCCCCTTGATGACCATCAATTAAATGATGCTAATATTGTAGCATTACCAGAAACAACTCCTCCTCCGCACCCAATTGTTGATTTTGCTCCAGGATATACCCTAGATAATATGGTGCCTGGTGATCCTGCTCTATCAATATCAACTAATGGATTTATCACTGTAACGCCAACAGAGACGGGTTTATATGTATTTTCAGTAAAAGCTGAGGAATTTAGAAATGGAATTAAAATTGGAGAGTCAAGAAGAGATTTTCAGATGTTAGTAGTTGATGGATGTAATCCTCCTGATCCACCCGAGGCATTAGTTAAAGTACCAGGTCAACTCGATTTTTACAAAGAAGATGATACAATTGTTTATGTTGCATCTCAGCCTAAATGTTTTGACTTATTTGTTACAGATGATATTGGGACTAATGTATCTCTCAATGCAATTGCTGTTAATTTTGGAAAAGAAGGAAGTGATCTAGATGATATTTTTTCCTTTAGTGAAGGGTCAATAAATTCTGCAGGAGATACTCTCAAGGTAGAAGTTTGTGTTTCTGATTGTCCATATGTTCAGAATGAACCTTATCTAATAGATTTAATAGCTGCTGATGATGCATGTCCTCTACCACAGAGAGATACGGTAAGAGTTACAATCATAGTCGAGCCACCAACTAACCAAGATCCATTTTTTGTTAATGAAAGTGACACTAATTATGTTAATATAAAATGGAATTCTCAATATTCTACAGAGATAATTGGTGCAGATAATGACTTAGATAGTTTGAGCATGGACTATTTTATTATTCCAGATAAACCTGAATATGATATTGAAGATTATGGAATTACTTTTAATTCACTTGAGAGTGGGGCAGGATCAATTTCTTCTTTTTTAAATATTGATACATATTGTAGGCAGTATGATTACTCAGATAGATCAAACTTCTTATTAGGAATTGTTTTAGATGACCTTGATACCTGTGATATATTTAATCAAGACACAATATTTTATGATATAGCTGTTGAGCTACCAGATAATTCAGGACCTAAACTCACAACGGACAAAGAGATAACAGATTCTGTTAACACTCGACCAAACTTCTCCATTGTTGAATTGGAAACAAATTTAAGTGGATCATTTTCTATGAATTTATTTTCAGATGACTTTGATAATGACACCTTAGTTATGAGTGCTGAAGGTGTAGGATTCAATCTAGAAGAAATTAATGGTTTATTCTCTTCTAATAATTTTGAAACAGGTCATATTGAAGGTCAATTCAATATAGACTTGGAGTGTGTTAATTTTCCTTATAATGATATAAATGAATATAAAATCAATTTTATTACTGAGGATATTGATTTCTGCCAAGAAACAAATGCTGATACTATCCAACTAGTGATAAAAATCAATATTGATGAAAATAATGATCCTGTTATTAATAATGAAACAGAATACGTTATTGAGCCTAATCAAACTTTTGAAGTAGATATTAAAGCTTCAGATGCAGATAATGACTTGATATTATTAGAGTTAATTTCTGATGGTTTACCAGGTGATTTTCAGTTTAATCCATCTTCTGGAGTTGGGGAAGTTTCTAGTAAACTTATATGGAATCCAACATGTGATTTTCTAAGTTCAGATTTTGGTCCAAAAGGTTATAATTTGACATTTAAGGTAACTGATAATAATTGTCCTTATTTTGGTGAAACTACTAAAAGAATTAAATTTTTACTTGAAAAACCAGTTGTAGATTGGGCTAGTTTTATACCTCCAAATGCTTTTAGTCCTAACGGAGATGGCATAAATGATGTATTTAAATTAACCAATTTAAATATTCCATATCAGAATTTACCAATTGACGGATGTGACGATAATTTTGAGTCTATAATATTTGTTGATAGAACTGGGGTTGAGGTATATAAAACAAATGATAAGTATTTTGAATGGGATGGTGGTAATAGGTCACCAGGTGTATATTACTATTACATAAAATATACTAAATCAGAATATAAAGGGTCAGTTACTATTGTATATTAAATTTCATTCAGGGCATCAGATAAATCATTAATGATCTCATCTGTGTTTTCCAGACCGATATAAAACCTTACATAGTTTTTTGGTAGAAGTTCTGTTTTTGAGTAATACTTGCTTTCTAAATTATATCTAGCAATTTCCGGAAATATCAGTGATTCGTGACCTCCCCATGATGCTGCCATTTTGAAATATTTTAATTTATTACAGAATTTTTCAATCTTTTTATCATTACCTGTATTGAGTTCAATTGTAAATTGTCCACAAGGTTTTTTTAAATATTTTTTTACTAGTTCTTTTTGATCATAGTTTTCTGAGTGAGGATAAAACACTTTTTTTACCTTGCTATGATCTTCTAAAAACCTAACAACTTTAGGAGTGGACTCACTCACATAATTCATTCTTATTTTAAGTGTTCTTAAACCATTTATAAATAACCAAGAGTTAAACGGAGAAAGAACTCCTCCTAATAACTTAAATTCCGAGTTATATATATCATCAATAATTTTATTACTACTACAAATTATTCCACCCATAGCATTAGCATGCCCGCCAATATATTTGGTTGCAGAATGGATTATAATATCTATTCCCCATTTTGCTGGATTGCAATTTATAGGTGATGAAAAGCTATTATCTATAATTGTAATTAATTTATTTTTTTTAGCAACTTTAGAAATTTCCTCTAGATCTTGCATCTCATATGTCCATGAGTTTGGACTTTCTAGATAAATAACTTTAGTATTTTCTTTAATTTGATTTGAGAAATTAACAGTATCCTTTCCATCAATAAATGAGATTTCAATTCCATGATTTGGCAATACTTCTTTCATTAGCTTATCTGTCCCAGTGTAAGGTTGATTAACACTAATCATATGCTCTCCAGATTTAACTTGAGATAAAATTGCAGTAGAAATTGCAGCCATTCCACTACTCAAAGCAATTGCACTTTCTGTACTTTCCAGCGCAGCAATTTTTTTCTCAAAAATTTTTGTTGTTGGGTTATGTCCTCTAGTATAAAATGGGATATTATTTTTACTTATCATCGCTTCACGCATATCTTCAACTTTTGAGAATAAGAAGTTTGAATTGGAGAAGATAGGAGGTAATGCTGCGTTGAAATATTCTTCTCGGTTTTCACCAAGATGATTTATTATATCCTTAGTCATTTAGTAGTTATGTTGTTAACACGAAATTATAGTAATTTTTATAAACTATATTTATAAAATGGAAAATAAAGTTGTAGTTATTACTGGAGGATCATCAGGAGCTGGAGAGGCATTAGCATACAGGTTTTCCTCTGAGGGATTTAACGTTGTAATTGGTGGCACAAATCTTGAAAGGTTAAAAAAAGTTCAGTCTAACATCCAATCTTCAGGATCTAAATGTGAGTATATAGTTCATGACGTCTCATTAGAGAGAGAAGTTAAAAAAATGATAGACCATACAATTAAATCATATGGCAGGCTTGATGTTTTAATTTGTAATGCTGGAATTTCCTACAGATCAGTTTTCGAAAATGCTAACCTAGATGTATTTGAGAAATTATTTAGAATAAATTTCTTTGGCTCAATTTATTCGGTAAAATACTCAATTCCTCACCTTGCAAAAACAAATGGTTCAATTATTGCTATGTCTTCATTAAATGGATTTATTGCAACGCCAACTAGATCTGCATATGTATCTTCAAAACATGCGATGCAAGGTTTTTTTGATTCAATTAGATTAGAACTTATGAAAAAAAATATTCATGTTATGGTTGCTTCACCTGGATATTTTGAGAGTAATTTTAGAAAAAATACTCTTAAAAGTGATGGAAATAAAGAGGGTAATACATCACGAGATGAAAAGGGTATGATGTCTACTGAAGTTTTAGCTGATAAGATTTTTCATGGATATAAAAATAAAAAGAGAGATTTGATTTTTACATTTAGAGGTAAACTAGCTCACTTAATTAAAAACTGGTTTCCTAAGTTATCAGATAAGTTAGCTTATAAAGAAATACTAAATGAAAGAGAATCTCTCCTGAAAGACTATTAATCTATTTTTAAAATATTTTTTTTACGAATATATTTTTTCTGATTTTCTAATTCTACTTCATACCAGACATCTGTCTCATTAACTATTTTAATTTTCTCACCTTTTCTAATTAATTTATAAACATCAGAACCTGAAGATGGATCATTCATGATAAAAGTATTTTCATTTAAAATAATTCCATCTAATCCTCCCTTAATATTTATCATTAACAATGTAATAAATGCCAGAACAAAAAAAGTTTTGATAAATATTATTTTTTGATTTCTGTTTCTTCTTATAATATTTAAGCAAAAAATGATAAATAGAATAATTAAAAATGATATAACTAAATTTTGCTTGTTATCATTATAAATACTTAATAAAAAGCTGTAATCAGATTTAGCATATGTTTCTAGATTATTTTCAGAGATGAGGTTGTTAAGGTTTTGGTCAACTATTTCGTTATCATCATTTTTTCTATATTTTGATAAATAATAGATTGATTTTTCAAAATTTCCCAGTTCATTTTCAATCAATGAAAGCTTAAGTAACATAGAATTAGTATATAACTCCTCATTAAAATACAGACTGTCATAATATTTTTTTGCCTCATAATATTTTTTTAAATCAAATAAGGAATCTCCTTTGAATAATAAATTTTCATTTCCCCTAGAATGAGATGAAATTAAAAGAAGAAAAATTAAAATTATTTTTTTAGTTATATTCATTTACGTCAATTTCTACATCATGTATATTATCATCAGTTTTTAAAATTAAGGTATAATTTCCAGCATTTATAAACTTATTAAAGTGTATATGATATGGTTTTTGACTATTATTTTTTTCAAGGATAAGGTCCCATCTAAATTGATTTAACCCTTTTTTTCCTATTCCTTCGAATTCCCATAGTATATTGTTACTGTCTTTAATTATTAATGAATATTTTTTCTCTTTATTTAAATAAAAGCTAATAGGAACTTTTTCATATGTATTCATAATTGGTTCTCTATGAGTATCATTAAATTTTGGAAGGATAAATTTTTCAGTATTTAAAATTTTATCATCTTCCAATATGTTTCGGTTAATGAAATAATTATGTATAGGATTTAAATTTATTTTGTATATACCTCTCCCGTGTGATGCTACAATCATATCATTAGTTTCTTTATCAATTTCTATATCAGAAACACTAGACATTGGGAAATCATTTCCTATTAAATTCCATGATGATCCTTTATCAAGAGAGATATAAACTCCTCTATACATTCCTGCATATAGTATATTTTCAAATTTATGATCTTCAATAATTAAATTTACAGGTTCATTGGGAAGGTTTCCTTTCAGTCTTTTCCATTCTTCTCCATAATTTTCAGATACGTACATATAATTATTTAAATCATCGTAATTAATTCCAGTCATAGACATATAGACTCTGCTTTTTTTATACAATGATGGGTGGATTCCTCTTATGTATCCATCAGATATATTATCTGAATTTTCTTTCCATGTTTTTCCATCGTCTTTAGAAGACCAGAAAATTCCTTTATCTGTCCCGACATACAGAAGTCCCTTTTGTATTTTAGATTCAGCAATAGCTCCAGCTGCTGTAGATTTTTTTTGAGGATATTTTTTTGATTTAGTTAAGTTATGGCTTACAACTTTCCAATTCTCTCCTTTATTTTCAGATTTGAAAATATAATTTCCTGCATGATATAAACTATTTGAATTGTGATACGAAATAAAATAAGGAGTTATAAAATTATATTTCAACGTGTCATTAATATAATCAGGTAGAATAGGTTTTATAGATTTAGATTTTTCGGTTATTAAATTTTTTCTTCTAATTGCTCCATTTTGCATACTAAAATATAGTATACTGCTATCATTAGGATCAACTCTTGTAATACAACCATCTCCACCATCCCATGCATCTATCCATAAATATTTCCAAGGATCATTAAATTCATTTCTCCATTCTTTTGCAGGACCAAAAACAGTTGCGTCATCTTGAGTGCCACCATATATATTGTATGGTTTTTTATAGTCTAATTCAATGTCATAAAATTCTCCAGTAGGTAAATTATTATAGTGTAACCATGAATTACCTTTATCATAACTGACGAACAAACCTCCGTCATTCCCTAAAGCTAAATGATTTGGATTTGATGGATTTATCCATAATTCACAGTGATCTAAATGTAAACCTTTTGCTTGGCTAGGATTAATTCTTTTTACAGTTCCTCCCAAGTTTTTAAAGGTTTTACCTCCATCACTACTGTATGCAGCTCTCACACCAAGAGCATAAATTTCATCATCATTATTAGGACTCACATAAATATCAGTAAAATACCAACCTATCCCTGGAAAAATTAAAAGTTCATCTTTATGTGTTCTTCTCCAATTTTCACCACCATTTTCTGATGTATAAACTTCTGCTGCATTACTTCTTTCTTTTGATAAATTATCTACAAGTACATAAACTTTTTTAGAATTCGAATGAGAAACTGCGATGCCAATTCTTCCCATATTCTTCCCAATAGGCAGACCTTCAACTACTTTCTTCCATGTATCACCATTATCTTCGCTTCTATATACTCCGCTATTTTCTCCTTTTATACTAGGGTAGTTTTCCCACATTGTAGTATAAATTATATTAGGATTTGATTTAGAAATAACGATATCGTTAGATCCAGTCTTTTCATCAATTGCTAGAACATGATCCCAGGATACACCTCCATCCAAAGTTCTATAAACACCTCTATTTTTATTTTTACTCCAAAAATGGCCTAAGACACTAACAAAAACTACATTAGGATCATAAGGGTTAACCGAAATTTCTCCTATATGCCATGAGTCATCTAACCCGATATGCTCCCATGATTCACCTCCATCAACTGATTTATACATGCCGGTTCCGGGCATAGTAAAATTTCTTCCTTTTTTTAAACTTTCACCTGTTCCTACATATATTATTTTTTTATTTGAAGGTGCAATTGCAATATCGCCTATTCCGATCGATGGAATATCATTTAATAATGGTTTCCATGATATTCCATTATTAGTAGTTTTCCATAAATTTCCTGAGCCAAATGCCACATACATTGTACCTGGATTTTTTTCGTCAACTTGAATTGATTCTACTCTAGCAGAATTTACAACTGGGCCTAGCGAAACCCAGTCTAAATTAAAAATTGTTTTTTCTTTTAATTTTTTATACTCTTCAAAAGACTTGACTAGAGGAGATGGAGTTTGTTGACTATAACTTAAAAAGTTTATGCTCAACATGTATATTATGCTCAACAATATTTTTTTCATTATTATAATATAACAATTTTCAAATAATTCAATCTCATTATTGTAATTTCAATAACATTTTCTAGTTTTGCGCGTTCCAATATTTACATGATTGGCTAGCTCAGTTGGTAGAGCATCTCCCTTTTAAGGAGAGGGTCCTGGGTTCGAGACCCAGGCCAATCACTCTTTAATTTTCGCTTAATAAATATCCTCCTACAACTGCTGCTGTCTCTGATCTTAAAATTTGATTTCCGAGACTTATACTATTATATCCTGATTGCTTAATTTTTTCTTTTTCCTCATTTGTAAAATCTCCTTCAGGCCCAATAATTAATAAGGAATTAATATTATCTCCACATTTATTTAGCTTATTCTTAGATTCTAAGTCAGCAAAAAACTTATTGTCTTTATTTTTTGTATTTAGTAGGAACTGATCAAGTGATATAATGGGATTTATCTTAGGAAGAAATAATGAATTACATTGTTTAGCTGCTGAAATTAATTTTTTATTTAATCTCTCATAATTTAATCTCTTTCTTTCACAGTTTTGACTTAATATAAAAGTAATTTCATTCACTCCAATTTCAGTTAATTTTTCAACCATCCAATCAATTCTATTTTGACTTTTTATCAAGGATATCGATATATGGTTAATTTTATTTTGAGTTAAAGATTTGATTTTTTCTTTCTTCTCTAAATAGCATGATTTTTTTTCAATTTTTTCAATTTTTGTTTTGAATAAATTTCCTTTACCGTCAGTGGTAAAAATAATATCACCTACTTTTTTTCTAAGTGATTTTACACAATGGTAAAATTCTTCTCCATCAAGAATATTGCTTTTTGGATTTGGTGTGTAAAATAACTGCAATTTTTTTATATTTAATTTAAATTAAAGTAAACCTAACAACTCCACAATTATGATGAAAATTTTAAATCTAATAATTCTTCTATTATTAAGTAATTCTGTTTTGTCTCAGAAAAAAAATAAAAAGAATATATATCCTCATTCTACATCAGCTGAACAAAGACTAAAAGGTTATAATGATAGACTGAACTTAAATTCAAAGTCAATTGTTAAAAATATAAGCTTTAGAAATATTGGTCCAACCGTAATGAGTGGTAGAGTTGTTGATTTAGATATTAATCCAGATGATCCATCTCATTTTTATGTCGCTTATGCATCAGGTGGACTTTGGGAAACTAAAAACCATGGAAACTCTTTTGTCTCATTATTTGATAATCAGATGGTCATGACAATTGGTGATATTAAAGTTGATTGGCAAAATGATATTATATACGTAGGCTCTGGAGAAAATAATTCAAGTAGATCATCATATTCAGGAAATGGAATTTATAAATCAGTAGACAATGGTAAAAGTTGGGATAATATTGGATTACAAGAATCTCATCACATTGGAAGGATAATTATTCATCCTCAAAATCCTGACATAATTTGGGTCGCTTCTCTTGGCCATTTATATTCCTCAAGTAACGAAAGAGGGGTATATAAGTCTTTAGATGGAGGATTAACTTGGACTAATAAACTCTATGTGAACGATTATACTGGAGCTATTGATTTAGTAATTGATGAAAATAACCCAGAAATTTTATATGCTTCTATGTGGGAAAAAGATAGAAAAGCATGGAATTTTGATGGTTCTGGGATTGGTTCTGGAATTTATAAATCTATAGATGGTGGAGAAAACTGGGTAGAAATATCTGGAGGTGAAAGTGGTTTTCCAGATACAGAGGGAACTGGGAGAATTGGATTAGATATTTCTAGATCAAACTCAAATATTTTATTTGCAATATTAGATAATCAAGACAGAAGAGAAGGATCAAATAATTCTGAAAATGATGATTTGACAAAAGATGATTTAAGATCAATTTCTACATCTGATTTTTTAAAAATTGAAGATAAAAAAATAAGAGACTTTTTAAGAAATAATAGATTCCCTACAGAGTATAGTGTAGATAAAATTAAAACTATGGTAACCAATGGAGATATATCACCATACTCATTAGTTGAATATTTAGAAGATTCAAATTCTCTTCTTTTTGATACTCCTGTAATTGGAGCAGAAGTTTATCAATCAATTGATTTTGGTAAAACATGGAAAAAAGTTAATGAAGATGATTTAGGGTATCTTTTCTATTCATATGGATATTACTTTGGAGAAATTAGAATTGACCCACAAAATCCAGAAAAAGTTTATACTATGGGTGTTCCTCTTATTAAATCTAATGACTCAGGTAAGTCATGGATGTCAATTGATTATGAAAACATGCACGGTGACTATCATGCTTTATGGATCAATCCAAATAAATCTGGACATTTAATAGTAGGAAATGATGGTGGTATAAATATATCATATGATGATGGAGAAAATTGGATGAAATTTAATAGTCCATCAGTTGGTCAATTTTATGATATAAATGTTGACATGAAAGAACCTTATAACGTATACGGTGGATTTCAAGATAACGGTGTCTGGATGGGGCCATCTAATTATCAGGCAAGTTTAAGATGGCACAGTACCGGAAAATATCCATGGAAATCGATTTATGGTGGAGACGGTATGCAAACTGAAATAGATTACAGAGACAATGAGACTGTTTACACAGGTTCTCAGTTTGGAAATTATGTAAGAACTAATACTAGAACTGGAGAGAGGAAAAGAATTACCCCATCTCATAAATTAGGTGAGAGACCTTACAGATGGAATTGGGAAACGCCTATTTATTTGTCGAGACATAATCAGGACATACTATATATGGGTTCAAATAAATTCCATAGATCTCTAAATCAAGGAGATGAATTTGAAACGTTGTCAGAAGATTTAACAAATGGAGGAGTTAAGGGAAATGTTAGTTATGGCACTTTAACAACTATCATTGAATCAGATTTAAAATTTGGATTAATTTATGTAGGAAGTGATGATGGCTTGATTCATGTAAGTAGAGACGGAGGATTTTCTTGGAAAAATATTTCAGAAAATCTTCCAAAAAATATGTGGGTAAGCAGTATATATCCTTCTAGGTTTAAGGAAAGTAGAGTATACTTATCATTAAACGGTTATAGGTGGGATAATTTTGAGCCAATGATTTATGTGTCAGAGGATTATGGTTTAAACTGGAGTAGAATTGGAAATGAATTACCAAATGAACCGGTAAATGTTATAATTGAAGATAGTAGAAATGAAGGGTTAGTTTATGTTGGTACAGATCATGGAGTTTACGCATCCTTGGATTATGGAAATAATTTTCATCCATTTATAAATGGATTATCAGGCGCTCCAGTCCATGACTTAGTACTTCATCCAAGAGAAAATGACTTAGTTGTAGGTACTCATGGGAGATCAGTTTATGTAGCAGACATGACTTATCTTCAACAAATTGATCAGAATATTTTAAATAAGAATTTACATGTATTTAAAGTAAATAATTTAAAGTATTCTAATAGGTGGGGGAATAGAAATTGGTATGGAAATTTAATAGAACCATCTGTAGAAATTGTTATTTTTTCAAAGTCTAATGCAGATATTGAACTTATAATTGAAGGCGATAATGGTGAATCTATTAAAGATAATCAAACACTAGAATATGGATTAAATTTTATTAATCATAACTTATTAATTAATGATAAAAATAAATATCTACCAAAAGGAAAGTATAAATTAAAAGTAACTAACTTAGAAGGGAGCTCTTTTGCTGAGTTTGAAATTAACTAACTAAAAAAATGAAAAAATTAATCATTATACCATTATATCTTTTAACCATTAGTTTTATCTATTCTCAGGATGATAAAATGACAGCATGGGAAGTAACTGAAATTTGGGATCCTGAACCTAAGATTGTTACGCCTGGAAAATCTTTTAGAGACGCTCCATCCGACGCGATCATATTATTTGATGGATCAAATTTAGATAAGTGGGTACATAAAAATGGAGAACCTGCAAAGTGGAATGTTCAAGATGGATATTTTACAGTAAAACCTGGTACTGGTGATATTTTAAGTAGAGAAGCTTTTGGGAGTTGTCAACTTCATGTAGAATTTATGTCTCCATCAAAAATTGAGGGAGATGGTCAAAATCGAGGTAATAGTGGAGTTTATTTTATGGAAAACACTGAAGCCGGGGATACTGGCTATGAGATTCAAGTTTTAGATTCATATGAAAATAGGACTTATTCTAATGGGCAGGCTGGAAGTGTTTACAAACAACATAGTCCTTTGGTTAATGCTTCAAAAAAACCTGGCGAATGGCAGACATATGATATAATTTTTAAAGCTCCGGTTTTTAATGAGAATGGTGGAGTTGAATCTCCAGCTTACATTACCGTATTTCACAATGGTGTTTTAATTCAAAATAATTCTCAAATACAGGGTTATGTAAAATTTATTGGTTATCCAGAATACAAAGCTCATGCATCAAAATTGCCAATTAAATTACAAGATCATAGTAATTTAGTTAGTTTCAGAAATATTTGGATTAGAAACCTATAAGGTTAATCTAATTTTTCAAGGACAATATTATGATTTGTGTATATACAAATATCTGCGGCGATTGTTAAACTTTTCTTAACGATTTCTTCTGATGTTAAATCCTTATTATTTTCCTTCAAAGCTATAGCTGCAGCTTGAGCGTACATACTTCCTGACCCTATTGTAGCAATATTATTATCAGGTTCCAGGACATCTCCAGTACCTGATACAATTAAAATTTGTTTTTTATCTCCAACGATCATCATGGCTTCAAGTCTTCTAAGATATCTATCCATCCTCCAATCTTTAGCTAGCTCAATAGCAGATCTTTTCATGTTGCCACCATACTTACTTAGTTTTTCTTCAAATCTTTCTATTAAGGTAAATGCATCTGCTGTAGATCCAGCAAATCCTGCAAGAATTTTACCTTCATGTAGAACTCTTATCTTATTAACATTACTTTTTGCTACGGTGTTACCCATTGTTGCTTGACCATCAGCTCCGATTGCTATCTTTCCATCTTTGAGTACGGCACAAACTGTAGTTGATTTAACTTTATTCATTATACTAATATTTTTATTGGATCTTCAATTAACTCTTTTAATGTTTGAAGAAATGCAGCTCCTGTAGCTCCATCTACTAATCTATGATCGCAAGATAAAGTTAGCTTCATAATATTACCAGGAACAATTTCTCCATTTTTAACTACAGGTGTACTCTTAATTCCTCCAACAGCTAATATACAGGAGTCATTAGGATTAATAATAGCTGTGAATTCGCTAATACCAAACATCCCTAAATTAGATATTGTAAAAGTATTGCCTTCCCAATCTGATGGTTGAAGTTGTTTGTCTTTTGCTCTTTTAGCAAGTGATTTTACCTCTGCAGAGATATGAGATAATGATTTATTATCAGCAAATCTAATTACTGGAACTAATAAACCTTCATCAACTGCTACCGCGACTCCAATATGAACATGATGATTAATTCTTATTTTATCTGTTAAATAACTAGAATTCACCATTGGATGTTTTCTTAAGGCAACAGCACAAGCTTTTAAGATGATATCATTAAATGAAATTTTAACTTCTGATGACTCATTAATTTTTTTTCTGCCTTCAATACAATTATCCATATCAATTTCCATTGTTAGATAAAAGTGAGGTGCAGAAAACTTACTTTCAGCTAATCTTTTAGATATGGTTTTTCTCATTTGAGTAACAGGTATTTCCTCAAAAGATTCCTCAGAGTGAATTTGAGGTAGTTTTATTTCTTTTTGCACTTCTGCTGTTTTTGCCGGAATACCCTTGTATTCTTCTATATCCTTTCTAATTATTCTTCCTCCATCACCAGAACCAGAGATATTTGATAGATCAATACCTTTTTCATCTGCAAGTTTTTTTGCTAATGGAGATGCTTTGATTCTTTCATCATTTGAACTTATATTTTTTTCTTCAGGTGCAGGTGCAGGTGCAGGTGCAGGTGCAGGTGCAGGTGTTTCTACTTTAACTTCAATTTCTTTTTCTATTGGTGTTTCATTTACTTCCTCACTGTTATCTACACTTGAAGTATCATTTTCAATATCCTTTAATATCTCATTTACATCTTCTCCTTTCTCCCCAATAATAGCGATAACTCCATCTACTGGAACTGAATCACCATCTTTTACTCCAATATGCAATAAAACTCCATCATCATAAGATTCTAATTCCATAGTTGCCTTATCGGTCTCAACTTCTGCTAATATATCTCCAGATTTTATTTCATCTCCAACTTTTTTTAACCAACTAGCGATAACTCCCTCTTCCATCGTATCACTCATTTTTGGCATTCTTATGATTTCGGCCATATCTTCATTTTTTGCTCAAATTTAATCCAAAATTTTATTTAAAGGATTTAACTAAAGAAAATTATTATTTTTATTAAATGGTGAATAGATATACATTATCAAATATTTCTTTTATCTCTAAAACATTCAAAATAGATGATAAGAATATTGAATCAATTTATAATGCTTTTCCAACAAAAAAATTACCGATAATAACTCTTGAAAATAATAATGTGAAGTTTGAGTATTGGGGATCTACAGATAAATTTTCAAAAAATAATACACTTGCTAACAGGTTAATTAATGTTGATTTTAATAAAGCTGAAAAAAGTAATATTATATCTACTCAATTTAAGTTGGATAGGTGCCTAATTCCATGCGATGGTTTTTATTTTTGGAAAAACTTTTCTAAAAAGGAAAAAACTCCCTATTATTTTCAATACACTAAGGAAAAATTAATTTATTGTGTAGGCATAAGAGAAACATTTCAAGATTTTTCTGGCAATAGCTTCAAATATTTTTATTTTCTAACTGATCAATCAACTGAAAAATGGAAAAAATTTACTCCCAAAATTCCTATACTTTTTGATATAAGGTATTTAGATATTTGGTTTTCAAAAACAACATCAATTAATAAAATATCTAGTTTCATTAATCCAATCAAATTTGATGATTTCAATTTTTACACTGTTTCGCCATATTTTGAAAATAATAATAGGGATGATATTTCCTTAATTAATCCAAGTAATAATTTAAATCAATATGGTAATTATTCTCTTTTCGATTAATAAAAAAATAGCATAGTTTTGAGCATGATAAGATCTAAAATTTCAGGTGTTGGTTATTATGTTCCTGATAATATTGTGAAGAATTCTGATCTTGAAGAAATGATGAATACATCTGATCAGTGGATAAAAGAAAGAACTGGAATTGAAGAGAGGAGATGGGTTGATAATGATAAGTTATCTACTTCTTTAATGGGTACTTATGCTTCTGAGTCTGCGATTAGTGATGCTGGTATTGATAAAAACGAAATAGACTTTATTATTTTTTCTACTCTTAGTCCAGATTATTATTTTCCAGGTTCTGGGGTTCTTTTACAAAGAAATTTAAAAATTAAAGAAGTTGGTGCTCTTGATGTTAGAAATCAATGTTCAGGATTTATTTATAGTTTGTCAATTGCAGATCAGTATATTAAATCTGGTATGTACAAAAATATTTTAGTTGTAGGTAGTGAAATTCATTCAGGAGGGTTAGATAAGACTCCTAGAGGTAGAGGAGTCTCTGTAATTTTTGGAGATGGTGCAGGTGCTGTAGTGTTATCTGCCAGTGACGACGATTCTGGTATTTTATCAACTCACCTACATTCTGAGGGTAAATATGCTGAGGAACTTGCTCTTATTAAACCAGCTACTACATTTTGGATTGATAAAATAATTGATGATGAGAATGAGGATGGAACAGGCTATTCTCCAGTAATGAATGGGAATTTTGTATTCAAAAATGCTGTACTTCGATTTGAAGAGGTAATATACGAGGCACTAAAACATTCAAGTTTAAAACCTGATGATATATCCCTTCTTATTCCACACCAAGCTAATCTTAGAATTAGTCAGTATATACAAAAGCGTCTTAAATTATCAAATTCCCAGGTTTATAATAATATTATGAAGTATGGAAATACAACCGCAGCTTCGATACCCATTGCTCTAAAAGAGGCATTAGATAAAAATAAATTAAACAAAGGAGATATATTATGTTTAGCTGCTTTTGGGAGTGGTTTTACATGGGCTTCTGCACTAATTAAATGGTAAATACTTATTTCAATATTGTATTTTTTATATTCTTAATTTTTAGTTCAGATTTTATTTTAAATGCTCAGAAATTATTTATTCCAATTAATGATTCTGAAATCATATCAATTTATAAAACTGGAGAAAAACAAGACGATGGTTCTTATATATCTAAAGATAAATTGGGAAACATAAGAATTCAGGGAAAATTTAATAAGCTTACTCCTGTAGGTAAATGGTATACATTTTTTAAAGATGGAAAGCTACAATCAACTTATTCCTATTCTGAAGAGGGTAAATTAGATGGTGTTTTTGTTCAGTATTTTTCCAATGGAAAAATTTATATTTCTGGAACTTTTAAGAATAATATCCAAAGTGGACTGTGGAAAACCTTTTATTTAAATGGGAATCTTGAAACTGAGGGTGAAATGTATGAAGGTAAAAGGTACAAACGCTGGAACTATTATTATAACAGTGGAATAATAAAAGAAATATCTAATTATAATATTGAAGGTAAACTTGATGGTGAGCTCATTACGTTCGATGAGTATGGTACTCTCGTTTCTAAAGCAAATTATAAAAAAAATAAAATTGATGGAGAATATCTCGAATTTTATTATGACGGAAATATAGCGCTAAAAGGATATTATATTTTAGGATTTAAGGATAGTATATGGACTGAATTTCAACCTAATAAGATTAGCTTTAATAAAGCAAGAAATATATCTTTCATAAAAAGATATAAAAATGATTTGCCTCATTCTAAGTGGATATATTATTATCCTGACTCAAATTTTAAACAAAAAGAAGAACAATATGTTAATGGCCTTAAAAATGGTACTTTCTATGAATATTTTTATAATAATAGAATATCTAAAATATTAAATTATAAAAATAATTTTTTAGATGGTGAATATATAGAATACCTTCCCTCAGGTGTAAAAAGTGTAATAGGAGGATATCAAAATGGATTAAAAGAAGGGATTTGGGAAACATATAGAGAAGACGGTTCAATATTTTCTATTGGTAATTATAGTAATGATCTGCAAGAAGGTGATTGGAAATATTTCTATAGAAATGGGAACCTTTCATCAGAAGGTAAATATTTAAATAGTTTCAAAGATGGACAATGGATTTATTATTATGAAAGTGGAAATCTTGACGAGATAGGTTCTTTTTTATCTGGCTTAAAGCATGAGTTATGGGGAAGGTTTTATGAGAGTGGGGAATTAAAGCAAGAGGAAAAATACTCTTATGGTAAATTATTAAATGTATCTAGTTTTAATCTATTGGATGGAAATAAAATTGAAAACTCAACCTTTGTAGATGGAAATGGGCAGTTATATGATTATTATGAGAATGGTAATATTTTTTCAATATCAAATTATCAAAATGGAAATTTAGAAGGAAAATATGAAGAGTTTCACATTAATGGTAAAATTGCAAAAAGAGGAAAATACTCATCGAATATTAAAACAGGAGAATGGTTTGAGTTTAGTAAAAGAGGACTTCTAAAAAAAAGAATACAACATGATTAAAGATATAATTATTGCTATTGATGGGCATTCAGGATGTGGTAAGAGTACAACATCAAAATTAGTTGCTGAGCACTTTAAATATAATTACTTAGATTCTGGAGCAATGTATAGATCGGTTGCTCTTTATTTATTAAGGAAAAATATAAATTATCTAGAAATAGAAAAGATAAGAGAGGAAATTAATAATATTAAGATAGAATTTAAATATGTAGATGGTATTCAGAACACATTCTTAAATGATGAAAACGTTGAAGATGAAATTAGGAGGGAGGATATCTCAAAAGTTGTGAGTAAATATAGTTCTATACCTTTAATAAGAAAACATCTAGTTAGTCTTCAAAAAGAATTGGGGAAAAGAAAACAAATAGTTGTAGAAGGTAGAGATATAACAACTGTGGTTTTTCCTGATGCTGAAATAAAGATATTTATGACTGCAGAAATTGAGACTAGAGCTAAAAGACGTTTTGAAGATATTAAGTCCAATAATCCCGATGTGACATTTAGTGATGTTCTCTTAAATTTAAAGGAAAGAGATGATAAAGACACATCCAGATCGGATAGTCCATTAAGGGTTGCTGAAGGCTCAGAAATAATTGATACAACCCATTTAGAAATCGATGAGCAGGTTAAAAAAATTACAGATCTTATTGAAAAAAGATTTTCTTAACTTTTTATTAAAATTTATATAAAAACTAAAATTTTTAAGACTATTTTTGTCGCGAAAAATTAAATTTTTTTTAAAGAAAAAATGTCCTTAAAATTTAACCTTAAAAAGGGATTCGACATAAATTTAGATGGGAATGCTATTGAAGAAATAGGGTCAGAATTTAAAAGTAATTCATTTGCTATTAAGCCTACAGATTTCATAAACATAACTAGACCTAAGCTTCTAGTTGATGTGGGTGATGACGTAAAAGCTGGTACACCAGTTGTCTATGACAAATTATCTGAAAATATAATGTATTGTTCTCCAGTTAGTGGAGAGGTAATTGATATTATTCGTGGTGATAAGCGAAGATTAGAGGAAATAAGAATTTTACCTGATAAGACAAATAAATTTTTAAATCATAAAAAATATTCTGATAAAGAAATTCAAAAATTAAGCAGAGAAGATATTATAGATAATTTGACAAAATCAGGAGTTTGGCCAAATCTAATTCAAAGACCATTTGGGTTGGTTGCAGATTCTGAAGTAGAGCCAAAATCAATACATATATCATTTTTTGATTCAAGTCCCTTGGCACCAAATTATAGTTTCATTTATAAAGAAGAATTAGAAAATATTGAATTTGGTTTACTTGTTTTGAGTAAACTAACTAATGGAAAAATACATCTAAATCATAATTCTGAATCCATTAAGTATTTTAAAAATGATAAATATCAAAATAATGAGTTTTCAGGTCCACATCCCTCAGGAAACGTAGGCGTTCAAATTCATCATATTGATCCCGTAAATAAAAATGATATCGTATGGTCAACTACACCTGCTGGTCTGATTCAGATTGGTAAGCTATTTAGTAAAGGAATTTATGATGCTTCTAAGATAATCTCTCTAGTAGGATCCTCAGTTGAAAAACCTATGTATTATAAATGTTTATCTGGTTTTTCTGTTAATGATATAATATCTAAAAATGTATCAGATGAAAATGTTAGGGTTATCTCTGGAAATGTTTTAACTGGAACATCTATAGGTAATGAAGGATATCTTGGTTTTTATGATAATATGATAACAGTAATTCCTGAAGGTAATAATCATGCATTTCTCGGATGGATAATGCCAGTAATAAATAAATTAAGCTTTCAAAGAGCTTTTGGTTTATTGTCATTTCTAAATCCAAATAAAAAATATAAATTAGATACTAATACAAACGGTGAATTAAGAGCTTTTGTACAATCTGGAGTTTTTGAAAAAGTATTACCAATGGACATTCTTCCAACATATTTATTTAAATCAATTCTAGCGAATGACTATGATGAGATGGAAGAGCTAGGTATTTATGAACTTGTTGAGGAGGATGTTGCACTTTGTGAATTTGTTGATGTATCTAAAAATGAAATACAAAAATTATTAAGAACGGGATTAAATATGTTAAAAGATAGCTAATGAAATTTTTAAGAAAAATTTTAGATAAACAGAAGCCTCTTTTTGCCAAGGGGGGGAAGTATGAAAAATTTCACTACCTTTTTGAGGCAGGTGAGACATTTATGTTTGTTCCAAATGAGGTAACTCCAAAAAAAGGTGCTCAGATAAGAGATGCAATAGATCTTAAGAGGTTGATGATGACCGTAGTTATTGCTATGTTGCCATGTTTGTTATTTGGGATATGGAATGTTGGTCACCAACATTTTATTTCTCTGGGTCAGACAGCTCCACTTCTAGATAAAATTATAATTGGCTCGCAACAAGTTTTGCCAATTGTTTTAGTCTCATATGTTGCTGGTGGATTGGTTGAAGTTGTTTTTTCAGTTATCAGACGGCATCCTATCAATGAAGGATTTTTAGTAACTGGGATGTTAATTCCACTAATCATGCCTCCTAATATTCCATTGTGGCAAGTGGCAATAGCAACAATATTTGCAATTGTCATTGCTAAAGAGGTATTTGGAGGTACAGGAATGAATATTCTAAATGTTGCTTTGACTGCTAGAGTATTCCTTTATTTTGGATTTCCAAGTGATATAAGTGGTGATGTGTGGACATATTATGGAGACAACAAGGAAGAGGTCGTAAGTGGATATTCTGGCGCTACACCTCTATCTATTGGAGCTGAAACCGTTACTAAATCTGAATCAAACTCAGTTGTTAATCTAATGGATGAGTATTCTGCATCAATTAATCAACCTGATTTATATTCATTTAATAATATGCTGATTGGATCAATACCTGGATCAATTGGAGAAACTTCAGCGTTGATGTGTCTAATTGGAGCTCTGATATTAATTTTTACAGGTGTTGCAAGTTGGAAAATTATAGTTAGCGTTTTTGCAGGTGCTTACTTTATGGGATATATATTTAATTTGATTGGTGCTAATGAGTTTATGTTAATTCCTCCACATTATCATTTCGTTATGGGTGGACTTGCTTTTGGAGCTGTTTTTATGGCTACTGACCCTGTATCAGCAGCACAGACAGAGACAGGTAAATGGATTTATGGTTTTATGATTGGATTATTAACAGTTTTAATTCGTATTTTTAATCCTGCATATCCTGAGGGAATTATGCTTGCAGTTCTATTTATGAATGTTTTTGCTCCACTAATAGATTTTTATATTGTAGAAGCTAACAAAAAAAGAAGGTTAAAACGTGCAACAGTCTAATACATACATAATAATATTTACATTACTAATGACCATATTTTTTGGTACATTATTATCTTTTACTAGAATGCAATTAGGACCTATTCAAAAAGTCCAGGTAGAAATTGATACAAAAAAGAAGATATTAGGAGCAGTAATGGATATATCTTCTCTTTCTCCAGATGAAATTCTTAGTTTATATTCTAAAAAAATGACTTCTATGGTTTTAGATATTTCAGGAAATGAAGTATCATCTAGCGATGGTGAAAAAGTTATTGCCGAAGAAGTAAATATTCAAAAGAATTATAAGGTCAATAAAGATGACAGAAAATATCCTGTATTTATGTTCAGCGAAGATGGAAATTCAGTTGACTATTATATCTTTCCAATGTTTGGAAATGGTTTATGGGATTGGATATCAGGATTTGTTGCTCTTGACAAAGACTTAAATAAGGTGGTAGGTGTTGCTTTTGATCATAAAGCTGAAACTCCGGGTCTTGGTGCAAGAATTTCCTCAGACGAAATTCAAGATAGATACAAGGGCAAGGAAATATTTGATATTGAGGGTAACCTGATTTCAATTACAATGTTGAAAAAAGAAAATAATCCTGCTTTAAGTATTCATGAAGTTGACGGTATGTCAGGGGCTACAATTACAGCAAATGGCTTAAATGATATGATGAAAAATTATTTAGATTGTTACTTGCCATTTATTTTAAAAAATAAAAAATTAGATGAAACTTTAATATCATATAATGAGTGAAGTAAAAGAAAAAGAAGTAATAAAAGTTAAAAAATCAGAGGCTCTCTTATCTAAAAGAAGAAGAAATATTTTAATTGATCCACTGGATGACAATAACCCTGTTACTATTCAGGTACTTGGTATTTGTTCTGCTTTAGCTGTTACAATTAAACTTGAACCTACTATAGTAATGTCTTTAAGTGTTGTATTTGTTATGATATTTTCAAGTTTATTAACCTCTCTGGTTAGAGATTATATTCCAACAAGAGTAAGAATTATTGTTCAACTTGCAATTATTGCCAGTTTAGTGACTCTAGTTTCTGAATTTTTAAAAGCATTTAATTATGAAATGTTTAAGGTATTGGGTGCTTTTGTAGGACTAATAATCACAAACTGTATTATTCTTGGTAGATTAGAAGCATATGCCATGGGGAATAAACCTTATGACAGTGTTTTAGATGCTTTAGGAAGTAGTGTTGGTTATGCTTGGATTATATTAGCTGTAGCTTTCTTTAGAGAATTACTCGGTTCGGGATCAGTACTTGGTTATAAAGTATTTGAAATGATCGGTTGGTCTTCTTTCCCAACAAACGGCTTGTTTGTAGATTCTATTGGAGCATTTATAATTTTAGGTCTCATAATTTGGGTACAGAGATCTAGAAATGGTTACGTTGAAAATTAAACTATGAACGAAATAATAAACTTAATTATTAAGAGTGCATTCATGGATAATATGGTATTTGCATATTTTCTTGGTATGTGTTCATTCTTAGCAGTATCAAAAAAAGTAAGTACTGCAAATGGGTTAGGTCTTGCTGTCATTTTTGTTTTGACTTGTACAGCCCCATTAAATTGGCTTATTCAACAAAATATTTTAAATGAAGGTGCTCTCTCATGGATAGGACCTGAATTTGCAACTGTAGATCTAACATTTTTGCAATTATTAATGTTCATTGCTGTTATTGCATCCTTTGTGCAATTAGTTGAGATGATAATTGAAAAATTTTCTCCTTCTTTATATGGATCTCTAGGTATATTTCTGCCTCTAATTGCCGTAAACTGTTCAATTCTAGGTGGGTCATTATTTATGGTTCAAAGAGATTTTAATTTACAAGAAGCTACTGCATTTGGATTTGGTAGTGGTTTAGGCTTTTATTTAGCTATTATAGCTCTTGCAGCCATCAGAGAAAAATTAAAATATTCTCATGTTCCTGATGGTTTGAAAGGTCTTGGTATTACTATGCTTCTTACTGGTCTAATGGGTCTTGCCTTTAAGACTTTTATTGGAATGACACTATAAATTCTGTAAATTTATCCTATGAGGAATCTGATAAACAATTTCCTAAGGGGTCTTCTTCTTGTTGTACCTATGGCTGCAGCGATATATGTTGTATGGTATCTTTATAACTTTCTTGATAGTTTAATTCCTGTTGCTAAGAATATTCCTGGTTTAAGTTTTATACTAGTTGTATTACTGATAACTATTGCAGGTTCTTATGCAAAAAGGTATAATACAGGACTTGTTAATTGGTTTGAGAACTTTATTAAAGATGTCCCATTATTGAATCTCATTTATTCCTCAATCAAGGATTTAATGACTTCTTTTATGGGTGAAAAGAAAAAATTCAATAAACCAGTTTTAGTTAAGGTTGAAGCGAGTCTTTATAAGCCGGGTTTTGTAACTAGTGAAGATTTAAAAAATGTTGGACTAAATGGTAAAGTATCTGTTTATTTACCACACTCATATAATTTTAGTGGTAACGTATTCATAACAGAAAAGAAAAATATTATACCTCTAAAAAACTCTTCATCAGAAGTAATGAAGTACATTGTGTCAGGTGGAATTTCTGGAGCAATAAAAGCTTAAGATGAAAAAAATTTTTCCATTAGAGTTAAAAAAATTAATGGATTCAGATAAAAATGAATTTCAACTAGTTGATATTCGCGATGAATATGAATATGATATTTGTTGTATAGGTGGTGAAAAAATTAACATGTATTCTATAATAGATAACTTAGATAAGTTATCTAGAGAAAAAAAAGTTATAATTTATTGTAGAACTGGATCAAGGAGTGCGAATATTGTTAATTTACTTGAAAGTAGTTACTCCTTTCAGAACGTTTATAATTTGGAGGGGGGAATTATGAAATGGAGAGATGATATAGATCCAACAATAAAAGAATATTAATTTATGAAAAAGTATTTTTTAAAATATGGATTTGAATTTGTAGTTATATTTTTCGGAATACTCATTTCTCTTTATTTTGAGCAGTCAAGACAAAATAGAATTGAAAATGAAAGAAAAAATAATTCTATTGAGCAGTTAATAAAGGTTATAGATCAAGATTTACTTCAAATAGATAATTTTATTCTATTGCAGCAAATGTCACTAGAAAGTAGTGATAAATTATATGATAATTTAAGATATGATGAGAAACTTTCTGAGGATAAAATTATCTATCATATTTCATCAGTTGGTAGAGCTCTTAAATCTTTTTTTCCACAAGAGGGAATATTTAATCAGTTAATAAGCTCTGATCTAATTAAAAGAATTAATTCTGAAACTTTAAAATCAAGGTTATTTAAGTTATTTAATGAAGATCTGAAAAGGCATGATGTTCACACCAAAGAATATGATGAATTTTTTTTATCATTCAATTATAAATTATCAGTTAATTTTTTTTTAGAACATAATTGGAAAACAGATGCTTCAGAGGTTAACCAAATTGAAATTAAAAAATATAGGTTTAATAATTCATTTTATACAAGTGATGAATTTTTTGGAAATCTGATAGAAGCAAGAAAAAATATTTCAGCATATTTAACTGAACTACAAGATTTAAAGACTAAATATTCAGATTTAAAATCTCTTTGTATTGATGAGATTAGTTAATAAAATTTTTATTGATGACATTAATATCTCAGTTTTTGATCTGGATTTAAAATATGTATTAAAATTTGAATTTAGAGGTCTTGAACAAACATATAAAGTCGATAAACTTGAATTCATCAATATTTCTGAATTAGAATCTAAATTAAGATCAGTAGATATTGAGTCAATTAAAAAAAGGTTTGAAGAAATGTCAGACGATCTAAAACTTTTTTATAAATAGTTAAACATTTTTTTTAAGAAGTCGTTTCTCAAATGTGAGAAAACTTTTTGCATTTCTTTTTCTATTTTCATGTTCTGCAGATTTAGATCAGTTACAAATAAATGGCTCTATTGAGAGAGAAGAGTTCTTCGTTGATTTTAAAAAGACTTCAGGTGAAGGCATACTAACAGATAGACATAGTTGTCTTGGGAGAAATGAACTATTAACTTGTGAGCTTCAGTCTAAAAATTACATCAAAGGATCTATAATTGAGGTTTGGGCTTTTCCTTCTGAAGGCTACAAGTTTGTAGGGTGGTCAGGAAGTTATGATACTAATGATAATCCATTAATTGTAGTTGTTGATTCAGAAAAAGATATTATCGCTGAATTTTCAAAGTAAATAATTTTTCATAATTTCATATTATGAGATTTTTCATCATAGTTTTCTTTATTTATACAAATAATCTATTTTCTCAATCAGAATCACTCAATAGTTTTTTATTCAGAGAATTTAAATATGAAAACCATACTTTGCCTTATAGAGTTTTAGAACCGTATACTTATACTGAAAAAAATGTTCCTTTAATTATTTTTTTACACGGGAGTGGAGAGAGGGGAGATGATAATGAATTGCAATTAACTCATGGTGCCAGTTTTTTTCTAGAAAAAATGAAAAAAAAAAAATTTAACAGCTATGTTATTTTTCCTCAATGTCAAGTAAATAATAGGTGGTCCTCAGAAAAGAAAGACCCGTGGCTATCTCATTATGAAAAAATTAAAGTTTCTGATATATCATTATATGGAAAAATGGTTATTGAATTGATCGAATATCTAATTAAAGAAAAAAATATAGATACTGATAGAATATATATTGCTGGTCTATCTATGGGTGGTTATGGAACATTTGAATTAGTATCTAGAAGACCTGATTTATTTGCAGCTGCTGTACCTATTTGTGGTGGAGCAAATTTTAGTATTTTAAATAATTCCATAAATATTCCTCATTGGATTTTTCATGGGCAACTTGATAGGGTTGTGCCTGTTCAGAAATCAAGAGATGCATTTAATTATTTAAGAAATAAAAAGTCTCATCATAAATACACCGAATTTAAAGAAGTATATCATAACTCATGGGAAAATGTTTTTGATGATGGAAAATTCTTAAACTGGTTATTTTCTAAATCAAAAAATTAATATATAGGTATTTAAATCTTCATAATTATTTAAATTATGATTCAAATAATATCCTGTGATTAAAAAGCCATTTATTATTTATCAGTCTTCTGCCGGATCCGGAAAAACTTATACTCTAGCTAAAAATTATATAAGGTTATCTCTTAAAAGTAAAAATTATTTTAAGAAAATATTAGCAGTCACTTTTACAAATAAGGCAGCTGAGGAAATGAAAATAAGAATATTAGAGATGATAGATTCCATTTCTAATGGAGAAGAAAAAGATCTTATTTTAGAATTTTCAAAATACTATAAAATTTCACCTGAGGAAATAATATTAAGATCCGAAAACCTAAAATCTAATATTCTTCATAATTATTCTTATTTTTTAATCACTACTATAGACACCTTCTTTTATTCTATTATTCAATCCTTTACTAGAGATTTAAAATTTAGGGGAAAATTCAATATTGAAATGGATATTGATATGGTGATTAATGAAGTCGTCAAAAATTTTATATCTAAAATTAAAAAAGATTCTGAAATCTCAAAATGGTTAATTGACTTCTCAAAAGAAAAAATTTATCAAGGAAAGGATTTTATGATTGATTTAGAATTAAAAAGGATGACTAAAAATTTATTTAATGAAGATTTTAAGTCATTAGAGGATAAATTACCCAGAAAGAATTTTTCAAAGGAAATTAAGCTTTTAAAAAGTGAAGTGTTTGATGTCAAAAAGAAATTTGAAAAGAAAGTTTCATCAAAGTCCTCAGTAATTTATGAGATAATCTTAAAGAATAATTTTTCATTAAATGATTTTAGTTATGGAAAAAATGGTATTTGTGGTTTTATAAAAAATTCTGCAGAGGGAAATATAAAATATCCTGGATCAAGAGTTTTTTCTTGTAGAGTTAATGCAGATGCATGGGTAGCTAAAAATCAAAAAAATAGAGATGAAGTTATTTCATTAATTAAAAGTGATTTATTTCATAAATTAGATGATTTAGTAGAAGTTTTTGAAAAAGATTTTCCAAAGTATAATACATCAATAGATATTTCAAATAATATTTATGCTTTCGGCATTTTAGGTGAATTACAAAATTGTTTAAGAGAATACCGAGATGAGAATGAGATTATATTAATTTCAGATATTTCTGAGTTATTATATCAAATAATTAAGGATGAAAGTATTCCTTTTGTTTTTGAGAAAGTTGGTAATAATATTAATCATTTTCTAATAGAT